>Ga0123341_1000625_pt1 | contig 22858 bp, 13 predicted proteins | sample Turbeapinknodule_FD_89959 | JGI IMG/M metagenome (GOLD analysis project Ga0123341, IMG submission 89959) | Root nodule microbial communities of legume samples collected from Mexico - Turtle bean Mexico pink nodule | ecosystem: Host-associated > Plants > Roots > Nodule | place: Mexico: Nepantla...
ATATATTTCTTTTCTTTTTCATTCAAACTATAAAAAATTCTAAAAACACCATCATCTGAAACGAATCTTAAGAGGGTTTTTTTGCAAAATAAAAAATAAAAGCATTTTGATAGAGAAATAAAAATAAAAAAGATGTTAAATAAAAAAAATGCGAAATAGAAAAATAAAAATAAAAATAAAAATAGTATTATATGATAAAAGATATCCTCTTTTTCACCATAAAACCACAAAAAAGGGACTGTCATGTGCTCACAAACAGTGTAAAGAAACAAAAAAAAAACCTTCAAAGAATATAAAATAAGGTGTTGAGGGTGACTGGGTAACGCACTCAGAGAAAACAAAAGAAGAAGGAATAAGGCGAAAAATGTAGATAGGATTTTAAGATTTATTTATTTTTTAACAAAATGATAATTTCTAATTTAATATAGGATTGTAATGGATAAAGTTTTAGAATTTATTTATTTTTTAACTTAAAGGATAAAATGATAATTATACATTTAACATGAGGTTGTGCGAGCATATATCGACTTACGGGAAGAAGCAGACAACTAACTATTTATTTATTGATAAATAAAATCAACTTTTAAGAAAATGTGTGAAAAAATTTAAAGAATCTTATTCGTGAAATACAGTTATTTTTAAAATAATGTACCTTCTCTCTCATTTATTTTGGTTAGATTAGAAGCGAAGTCAGAGTGTGACCGATGATTACCAAACAAAAATCCAAAGCCGATAAAATCAGCAGTGTCTGCTTGTAATCTTCGAACACTACAGATGGGAGTGTCTCTGAAGAGCTTGCTGCATCACCGCTGTGCATGATCACCGAGTGGGAGGTGTTCCATCTTCCATTTTCGCAGACAAATAAAAAAATTAATATTTTTTCAGCTTTTCTTTGGCGTCTGAAGAGGTTTTCCCTTCATGGGTGAAGCCACCATTCCTCATTTTCAGCAACTAATGGCGAAAAAATTGCTCTTTTTGTTGACCCTTTTGGAAATACTCCTCTGTGGACAATCCAAGTTTATGGTCTACAACACATCACAGGGCATAGTCCCTGGCAAGCTCAATGTTCATCTGGTAGCTCATACCCATGATGATGTTGGTTGGTTGAAGACCGTTGATCAGTACTATGTTGGTTCTAACAATTCAATTCAGGTGTTCATTTATTTTTCTTTCTTTGGCTAAATTTGTGAACAATTTTGTCTGAGGATTGCAAGTTGATGGTCTTGTTTGTTATGTTGCATTGTGCAGGGGGCTTGTGTGGAAAATGTGTTGGACTCTATGGTGCATGCGCTGCTGGCTGACAAGAATAGAAAGTTTATCTATGTTGAGATGGTAACTTGGCTGTTTTTTTATCCCTTGCTGTCTTGAGTTTCCTTTGTTGGATCAAAGTGCTGCTTGTGCCAAGAGGAAATTTTGAAGTTGCTTTTTTGGGCTAAAAGTAGTGATGTGATGTTCCAAGATACAATACGGCAAAACATTTTGTTTCCTTTTTGTAGTTCATCTCTTCTTTTGTATTTTTTTTTTCTACCAAATGTCATCTTTTATATTTAGAATAACAGATTAATGTTGCTTCTACGGCAAGCTTGATTGACCTAAGACTGTTAATGCTTGTGACATTGACAAATAGGAATATTAAGAAAATGAGGAAAACAAATATTTTTGAAAATATGGACTACTGTTAAGGTTTCTTTAAATGCTAATGTGAAATGCTATCTCTTGGGATCATCTCGGTAAGGCTGTGTGATAGGGCTTACTAGCTTATGAAGTTGGTAGATAGGAATATCGAGAAAATTTGATGATTTGTCTTACATGCTACGTTCAATTCCATATATATTTGAATTTATTCCACATTTCCTTTTTTTTTCCTACCCTGTCAATGTTTATATCTTGAACGTAGCATGTAACTATAGGTTCATCTTACGTGTTGGCTGTTTCTTATTAATTCTTTCATTTTCATTAATGCAGGCATTTTTCAAGCGATGGTGGAGAGATCAAAGTGAAGCTGTTCAGGATGTTGTTAAGAAACTTGTTAGTTCGGGTCAACTAGAGTTCATGTAAATACATTTCTGACTACCGATTTCACTGTGATTAATAACAAAGTCATTCTTCAATTGTGAAATGAAAGCCATCTTTCACTGTGAAAACAAAGTGGTTCAGAATTCGTTTGTTTGGGTTCCAATAACTACGGGCGATTATCTCTCCATTATTGTATTCTTCAATCGTCTTTTATTTGGGTATTGATGCTATTTCTTTCCTTTATTTTCTCCTTGTTACAGAAATGGTGCCATGTCTATGCATGACGAGGCAGTTACACATTACATAGACATGATTGATCAGACTGCACTTGGACACCAATTTCTGAAAGAGGAATTTGGTGTGACTCCTAGAATTGGTTGGCAAATTGATCCTTTTGGACATTCTGCTGTGCAGGCTTACCTGTTGGGAGCTGAAGTATGCCATAGATCTTCAAGAAATGAATCTTGTCATGACTAATGAATATATTTGGAAAAAGATAGCTGTCAGAAGTAATATTTTCTGTGTGGGGTGTCAATTGGCTCTATTGTGTATGCAGGTTGGCTTTGACTCACTTTTTTTTGGTCGGATAGATTACCAAGATAGGGCTAAGCGCAAAAAGGAGAAGAGTCTTGAGGTTATCTGGCAGGGTAGCAAGAGCCTTGGCTCTTCTTCCCAGGTGAATATCAAGAAATATTTTTTCTCTTTAAATATTTTATGGTTGTCTTGGTATTTATATGATTGCTTTCTCTTACATTAAATGTTTCTTTTAATTATGCTGTGTATCCTTGTTTCCTTTGTGTTCTTCCAGATCTTTGCTGGAGCGTTCCCTGAAAATTATGAGCCACCTTCAGGATTTTACTTTGAAGTTAATGATAACTCACCAATAGTTCAAGTAATATTATAGGAACTTGTTAATTTTTTTATCAGTTAACTATTTCTCTGTTCTGCTAAATTTTGCTTACTTCTTCTTACTGAAGGATAACATGGAATTATTTGATTACAATGTCCAAGAACGAGTGAACGACTTTGTTGCAGCTGCGTTATCACAGGTAAGTTGAGTGTGTTTATCTTCAAACTTCTGAAAAAGATATTTGACTTTTGTGATACAAGAACATGTTTAGAAATTACAAACTGAATTGAGTAATTGAGAAGGAGAGAGAATGATATGCAGGGATATCTATCCTAAATTAGTTCCTATTTACGACAGACATGGTAGGAAATTATTAGAGTTCAAAGAAGGAAAAAAAATCTTTAGAGATGTCAGAGTATTTTTTTACTGTCATTGGCTTTTGATGCAATCAATACATATGCATATCAGTTCATAGACCTAATTAAGTGTGCCAGCTGGAAGCTAAATAATTCAGTTGTTTAACCAACCAAGACAGTTGTAGCCTATGATGCTTAGATATGTATTGTATCTAATATGATGATTCGTCTCATCTTGAGAAATATAGGATACGATATGTTCAGATACGTTTGGTGTATATGTGCATATATATAATTCACAAAATAAAATAAATGCTACTGTATTCTTTTGAAAAACTGTACTAAAATTGAAAATCATTACTACATATTATCCAAATTGAACATACTAGACTAAAATGTATATATGAACTTGAGGTCACAAATTATAGTTTTAAACACTGTTATATTATATACTCTCAATCCCAAAGAAATAAGATAATATATCCTTCAACCGAGACTATTTGTTCTGGTCTTGGTATTCACGTATCGTGTCCTTTAAATTGTTATGCATATTTGTGCCTCATATTCACATATCTGTATTTTATTTATTTATTGACACTGTATCTACTTTAATAGAAGATTGAACTCCAAGAAAAACAGAAAACAACCCAAAACAATAGTTGCTTTATCCTGAAATATACCCCTGGAAGCCACCAAGCTAGGTAGGTGTACCTTTGGCTGCTTCATCTATGTTATATTTCAACCAAGAAGAAGGAGGTGGCTTCTACAAAACTGGAATAATCATGGGAGCTTAACCAGGCTTAATATCAATGATAAAATACTTATGAATACAAAAAGGGATGCAATGACCAGCCTGTTGAATGAAACAAATTTTAGCTTAACCCACTGCTTGAATGACCAGCCTTACCAACTTGCTCCAATTTCCATCATTGGTTTTCAAAAGGGATGCAATGGTAGGAAAAACCAGATTAATCTGTAACCAAGAACTCAACCAAGACCATAATTTTTAAGCAAATGGACAAAACAGTAAAAGTTGATATTAATATGTAATAATCTGTCAGATTTTCTTATAGTTGGTGCTTTTAAAAGATGTTTCCTACCTTCTTTAATGGAAATCCATCTCAACCAGACTGACATGTTCTTAGCATGAAACTTGAATGTGAACTTTAATCCTTCTATTGAGTTTTTTGAACTAGTGGGGACATTAGTTTCTTTTATTCAGTATCTCATCTTAATCGCTGTCATACACTGTTTTATTTTCAGGCAAACATAACTCGAACAAATCATATAATGTGGACAATGGGAACTGATTTTAAGTATCAATATGCACATACATGGTTCCGGCAGCTGGACAAACTCATTCATTATGTAAACAAGGTAACTTACTCACATACATGAATTGATTTGTTTGTGTTTTAACTCGTGATTTGACTTCATGTCTTTATTCTTGGTGTTATTATGAACTCTGATTGTTAAAAGTTTGTTAACTTTAGGATGGACGTGTTAATGCTCTGTACTCTACACCATCCATATATACTGATGCAAAATATGCTACAAACGAGTACTGGCCAATCAAGACTGATGATTTCTTCCCGTGAGTTTAATATCAAACTGTTTCATAATCTGTTTGCTTGATTATTGTGTTTTTGTAAGATGTTTCACCTCATATATGCATGAACAAAATACCAGTTATGCAGATCGTGCAAACGGTTACTGGACAGGATACTTTACCAGTAGACCAGCTATCAAACGCTATGTCAGATTAATGAGTGGCTATTACTTGGTAAGATTTGTAAATTTATAGTTTACAAGGTAATCATTGTCTTTAGTCCACTGGTGTTTGGATATTTACGTTCTACAAATAAATTATTAGGCTGCAAGACAACTAGAATTTTTTAGAGGGAGAATGAATTCAGGGCCAAATACAGACTCATTAGCTGATGCTTTAGCAATTGCTCAACACCATGATGCAGTCACAGGCACAGAAAAGCAGCATGTTGCCAATGATTATTCTAAACGATTGGCAATAGGCTACAGGGAGGTGCAGTTTCATCATCTCTCTCTTCAAGTTATTGTGTATAACCTTTTGTTAGTTTATCATCTAGTGGCATATTGCTTTTGTGCAGGCAGAGGAACTGGTTTCATCATCACTGGCTTGCTTGGTTGAGTCACCATTGCTTTCTAGATGTCAAAACCCAGTTCCAAAGTTTCAACAAGTAAAAGATCTAGAATCTTTTTAAGTTTGTGCACAATTTTTATTATTTGCTGAAATGACTTACTTCTGCCTTGTCTTAAATTTTTTTAAAAAAAATTTAGCTATTGATAAATGATTTCTTATTCTTAATTATTCCTTAACTCGATAGTAAATTATCATTTGGTTTATTTCATGTCAAACCTAATTTTTGTTTATTTTTAATTGTGAAAAAACAGGAAAAACATAAAAGAGAGGGTTGAATCGTGTTTTAAGGATTCTTTGAAATTTTTCACAAATATTGTCTGTCGATAGTTTTAAATAACAAACAATCTGGGTTCATTTTTAAATCCAGATTTCGTCTGATAGAATGTATCTGATGCAACTTCAAACTTCTAATAAAATTACTTACATAAGTAGTTTTTCAATCTTAGTTTTAGCATTTTCTAGAGTTAGGAGAGATAATAACATGTAAAGTAAAAGAGATAAGGGGAGAGAAGAATTACACACTATATTTTATATTGGTTCGTCTATCTCAACTTAACAAACTACATCAAATTCTCAATCAACAGATTGAGTTACACTAAGCAGATAATGCTACGAATTACAATCGAGTATCTCGTAGCCTCTATTGGCTAACCTATTGAGTATTCTTTCAACAAGTCATTCCTAGTTCAACTGAGTACTCTTTCAACAAGCCACTCTTGGCTCAACTAAGTATTCTTTCAGGAAGCCACTTTGGGCTCAACCAAGTTTTCTTCCAGGAAGCCACTCTTGGCTTAATCAAGTATTCTTTTAGGAAGCCACTCTTGGCTCAATGAAGTATTCTTTCCACAAGTCACTCCTAGCTTAACGAGTATTCTTTAGGATCGTAGAACTCATGGCTAACCCCTTAAGTATTCTTTCCACAAGCAACTTCTGGTTCAACAAGTATTCTTTGGGTCATAGCTACCCATGGCTAACCCCTTGAGTATTTTTTCCGCAAGCCACTCTTGGCTCAACGAATATTGTTAGTCAAACAACCACTCCTAGCTAAGAGGTTATGTGAGGGTATGCTAAAAAAATCATTGGTTTCGCCTACCAGGGAGGGATTGTGTCTTTCAACGTGCACAAGGTTTAAGAGCTCTCTCCTAGTTTGCTAGATGAACACTCATAGTGTCTTCTATGAAGCTTTGTGAGACACTGAGCAACGTTTCAGCACAGTGCAACTTCTTTGTCGTGTTTCTTCTTCTTGATAGGTAGATTTATGTAGGCACATGATGAAGGTAGTCGTTGCAAATCCAGTTATGGCCGTTGAGCAACTTTAACACACTTGAATGTCCTTTCTGCGTCTCATGAACTTGATAGTGGACTATGCATCAAATGCACTCCATCCAACTTTAAATGCTCTTTCTTCTTACACAACATCTTGGATAGTTGACGATACTTATCTCCTTAGGCAGCGTAGCCTTTAGCACTAAACTATGGTAAAAGTGCACACCTTATAGGGCAGATAGCTGGGCCAGAGTTGATAAGCACTTGTGTTAGGTTGTTATTGAAGAAAGAAGCTTTAGTTCTTTATCCAAGAGATCACTTGATGTGACTTGTGCTCAAACGAATCTCTTTGGCAAACAAAAGCAACATACATTTCCTGCATAGAATAAACGTATAGATATTCGAGAAGTATGAGGTTAGCTTAAACTATACATGTATCACTTGAGCATATAAATGCCTTATTAGACGTAAAGAGAAGACTGCACAATGTTGTATTGTTTGATAGACAAAACACTTATGTCTTACATGATCTGTTGTTGAACAAAGCATTCGTCTTACTGCGATGCATGACCATGTTTTTATGCTTTCTTGTATTTAAGCACTTAATCAAAATCACAAGTGTTGGATTTTTCCTAACATTAATGTGTCTTCATCTTCACTGCATCATCTTAACAAGAAAATGTTATCATGTTTCTTATATTAAGCATTTCGACTTATAAGGGAGATTTTCTTCACAATAGTATTATTTTTTTATATAAGAAGAAACATATAGAGACAAAGATAATTATATAACAGAGCTAAAGGATATTAAGAAATTATCCTTAAAAAAGAGAAAAGGAAAGTATACATCAGGACCAAAATCTAGTAAAGCTACCCATTTGAAAAATAGGCATTTGCTTTACACTATGTGGAAGTAAAACACCTAGTACTATCCCAAAGAAACTGCTTATCTGAAGATTTTTCCTAAATGAATGCAAGAGCTTAGCTCCACCCAAATGTAGCAATTAGCATATTGCACTGTGCCACAAAACATTGACTTCTTTACTTCCAAAACCAGTGATGCTGGTAAGTGAGAATTGGTCTGAGGATTTAGGACACACCAAAAGTTCTGCAAATCCGAAAAAATAATTCCATGAAGCTGTAGCAGCAGAACAAAACAAGAAGTAAAGAACAGATTGAGGTAGCTATTCTATTTTATCATCTAATCCTGGTAACCAATTGATGGTAGTACCAGAAAAGCATAATTACAGAAATGAAAGTAAGACATGGTGTTTGAGAGACTCTGCACTCTCCCCTTGCTGACTTCTATTATTTTCCTAGCTTTTCTTCATCTCCCTTACTCCTTTCCCATAGCTATTCGGGTCGACTTCCTTCCTATTCCATATCAAATCACTCAATTATTTTCTTATATAAATCACTCAATCCCCCCTGATTGCTGCACATGGAATCTATTACATTAATCATTTCATGTGATTTCCCTCTGTCATTTCCTAATTTAGTCCCTATTAACAGGTGGAGCATATGTATCACGAGTCAAGCTTGTTACAAATCATATATTTAACACTCCCCTCAAGTTGAAGCATATGTATTATTTGAGTCAGCTTGTTACAAATGTCGTCAATAAAAAGCCTTTGAGAGACTTAGTGACCAAAAATGCTAGAGGACACAACAATTATTGAAGAGAAAAAAAATGCTTGGAGAACACAATGGCTTCTGGATAGCAAAAATATTCTTAAGCGTGATGCCTGCAGGGAGCAAAAAATGCTCAGAAGGCATGAAGGCTGCTAGAGAGCAAAAGACTACCTGGAGAGTGCAGTGGCTACCAAAAAGAAAAAATGGTCAAAGGGTGTAGTGGCTGCAGTAGAGCAAAAGTGCTCAAAGGACATGGTGGCTACCGAATAGGAAAAAAATGTTCAAAGAGCACAACAGCTGCAAGAGAGCAAAACTGGTTAGAGGCCACAATAGCTGTTAGAGAAAAAAAAACTCAGAGGATATGGCAGCTTCCAAAGAGAAAGAAAAAATGCTCAAAGAACATGGAAGTTGTCATCGCATTGCAAGGCAATGCTAGTGGTGGCTTTTGTTGGCCAGAAAAAGTCGCCAGTGGTAAAGAGTAAAATGTGGCAGAAAAAACATAAACTGGAATTTCTAAAAGAAAATTTTACCTATGAGGAGTGGGCCCATTGGGAAAGCACAAACTAGGATTCCCTTTTAGACTCTTAATGCCATGTTTAATGTCAGAGTGACAAAGTAAGGGTCAATGCGTCTAGGCAAAAAGTCATGCATGACCTAACATCAAATTAGTGACAAAATAGGTCATGGAAGATGGTACTGCTCCAACACCATGTTGACAAGAGAGAAATTGAGAAGGTATATGATGGATTTCGTGTTTGGTGTAGACACATGAGTATTCTTATTTATAATGAAGAGATAAGGAATAAAATCAATAATTAATATAATAGTGAGAAATATTTGTTAAGATATTTCCCTATTGATGAAATCAAATCATATCATATTTCTCTATTTAATGAAAATCAAATCATATCTTTAACATGTTAATGACTAATGTCTATTGTTATATTTTGATATAGTTCAATTCGCCTTATTATATAATAACATTTGAGCTATATGTCCGTCTTTATCTCAAAAAGATTATAATAACTAGTACTTTAGATATGATAGTTAGCAAACCAATATTTTCTGAAGGAATATACAGAATGTTGTAAAATTAGCATTTAATTTTGATACGGATAGTCTTTTATTATCATATCCAAGTTCAAGTTTGTCACATTTCTATATACCTTTTTCCTTTTTCATATTTTACAGTGTCCACTTTTGAACATAAGTTATTGTCCAGCATCAGAAGTTGATCTGGTTCAAGGGAAGAATTTGGTAAAATTTATCACATGTTTGTTCTCCTTTCACGTTATATTGTTTTATATTTATTTCTTAAATTCTATCTTCTCACAAGTTTTTTCCATGCTTAGGTCATTCTGGTCTACAACTCTCTTGGTTGGTGGAGGAATGAAGTGATTCGATTTCCGGTGAATGATGTCACCCTAGTATTTTTTTATTGTTCTAAATTCAATATATGGTGGTGCATAGAGCAATTGAAACTAATATAATGAAAATAATCATAATCTTTATCTTTTTTATTCTTTCAGTGGTCTTCAATCATGAAATATTAATATATCTTCAATATGATGTAATAGCTGTAATAAATAAAATCTGTTGGAAAGTTCTTAGAGAAACTGATGTGATAATTTATTATTTCTATCTGTGTAAAGCTGAATACAAGAGGGAGCATTTATAATGGCTACCCTTAAAGCAAAAAGACTAAAAAACCCAAAACAGATTCACCAAAAGGATCAGCTGGAAATAACAAACCACGGGAAAAAATGTAACAGAAAGATACATAGAGAGAAAAGAATATCTTTCTTATTCTTTTATTCTAATATATCCTAATAAAAGTTAGTTGTAAAATACACCAATTAACTATGTTAGTTATCAAAAAGCTGACATAGTTGTCAAATGAGTTGACATAATTAGTTACCAACTAAGTATATATGTTGGGAAGTTTGATATCATCTGCCTAAAATCATGGAGTGAAGCTTATATAACTATTAGACAACTTGATAACAATTAGTTTTAAGTTAAAATCGGACATAGTATCAAAGCTTATAGCTTATCTTGGTAATTTCCCATTTTGGTAGGCTGGTCTGGTTTGACAGGCATCTATAGAGGGGTGATTTATTTATATGTTGGCAACTGCACTTAGCCCAAATTGGTTAAGTTGAAATCTGACAATATATAGCCAACAAAGCCTGCTGGTGCATTTGACTAACTTTCTAACAGAATTTTAGTTATGGCAGCTATTATGATGTTAAAGGTTATTTGGGATTGGTTTTAATGTAATGTACTGAATATTTTTAGTATTTGCTAAGACAGGCTAGTAACTTAAGATCTATTTAACTATTATAGTACCTACTCCTTGTGGTGTGTGTGTGTGTGTATAGATGCAACTAATGTATGTCTTATTGATGCAACCATCTTCAGGTTACTGAGGCCAATGTTATAGTTCAGAACTCTGATGGTAAAGAAATAGAATCTCAACTTCTTCCTCAGGCTGAGAAATATTTAGACTTGAGAAACTACTATGTAAAGGCATATGTGGGACGAGCTCCACCCAAGTCACCCAAGTATTGGCTTGCATTTACAGTTTCTGTACCACCACTTGGTTTTAGCACCTACACTGTCTCAACTGCAAAAAGAACAGGTTCGAATATAGATTGCTTTGGTATTTTAATTTACTAGAGTTTATTCATTCCATGCTCATAACAAATAAATGATTTCTGTTTGTTTTCAGGATCCACTAGATCATCAGTAGCTACATATAAAAGTAGTGAAAAGTCTAAATTTGAAGTTGGTAAAGGAAATTTGAAGCTTAAATTTTCTACTGATCAAGAGAAGTGTACCAATTATGTTAATACAAGAGACAAGGTTTGTGATACTTCACTTTGCACTACGTGATTCCCTTTTAATTAGAAACCCTTTATCTGTGCAGCCATGCCTGTGTGTTTGTGATGTTCTCTTTCCTTTTTTCATGTTTTCAAATTTTCTCTTGCTTCGAATTTTACATGAATAGAAAAATGTAAAATCAAGGAAGTAAAACTTTATTAACAATGTTATTTTTTGACATTGAAGGTTGCGGAACAGGTTGAACTAAGTTACCTTTACTATTCTGGATACAATGGAACCAATCAAAAGGATCCGCAGGTGGATAAACATTTTGACTATAGATATCAATGTCATCCGGTTAAATATGTTATCAATCTCTTTATATATAGAAATGTTCACTTTTAGTTCGAAAGGTTGTCTCCTTTTGTTCCCTTGTTTATGGAAATATGGACCATACTAGACACATTTCCGCAAAGGAGGGACCAAAGAGAGGACAGTTTTTTCAGGAATTAAGAGTGAACATAATCCTATTTGCAAAGGCTAAAATAAAATCATATTTATCCTCCATGTCTCCCGCAATCCGACTATGGATATAACTTTGTAATTTAATTCACCTTGCAGAATTCCGGGGCCTATATCTTCCGTCCAAATGGCACATATCAAATAAACCATGAAAAAAAGGTTTGAAAGCCTTTCTGATATATTTTAACCCAACAAACAAATTTCCATAACAATTTTCACATTCACTTGAATTCAGGTTCCATTGACTGTTTTGAATGGACCGGTACTAGATGAAGTTCATCAACAAATCAATCCATGGATATATCAGGTGTTTTGCTTGTTACATCTTTAACAGCTTCTTCATATTAGTTTCACGTTAATAATAACAAACTTCTTTCCCATTTAACTACATGAAATTGTCACACATAATTGTTAACCTTTTGACAATCTCAATATGCTAATTTTTCTCATATAGCATTTTAAGTCAAATAGATTAACAATACAATTGATTTTGGTATAGTTTGCCTTCTATATGATTAATTTTTGGCTTGATATTTTAGGTGCAACAGTTCTTGATATTTGTGAATTACTTTAGTGTTCTTTTACTTTAAGTAAACAAAAGAATAAATTAAGCTTAGGGTGTGCCCTGTGTGCCATCTTGGTAATTATTTCAGTCTCGAGTGTTGCAAAATAATTAATGAATTTTGCCATATAGCCTGGAGACAGTCTTACCCATCTACCCAAACTCTTAATAAAGTAGGTCCTCCACTTCATGAATAAGGTATAGTAAAGTGGAACCAATCCCATTATCAGTATCTTTTCAACTCCAGTTTCTATTTGGCCCAGTTCCTATTTTTTTTCCTATAATTATAATAATTATAGTAATAAATGTTGAGAAATGAGACTTTTTATCCTCTTATCTGACATTATAAATTAATGTGCTTTAAATATGTCCGCAGATTACCAGACTATACAAAGGAAAAGAGCATGTTGAAGTGGAGTTTATCGTAAGCTTTAAAAATAACTCTTTTTTATATTTACATTGGTGATACAATCTTGTCTGACAGTTTGATTTCCTTTGCTTTCTTGTATATAATGTGATACATATTGAGATATATTCTCTTATAAGGATTTTATGTAGATAACGTTGGAAACTTATTTGAACTTATTTTATGTGGAATATCAGGTTGGCCCTATACCGATTGAAGATGGAACCGGTAAAGAAATTGCCACTCAGATTTCAACTACTATGGAAACCAACAAAACATTTTACACAGATTCTAATGGGCGTGATTTTATCAAAAGGGTATACAGCTCAGACTCATGTTCCTTGTAACAATACTACATCTAAGTAATTTAGATCATACATAATTGTTGGCACTAGATGCTACCTTGCTTACCTTTCATTATTGTCTTTTGTTTAAATTGTTGGGTTTAAGGTGTAGAGAGAGGGAATGGAGAAAACAAAGATTGCTGCTTATAATCCCAATTAAGAAAGGAAACAGATCATAAAATATTACAGAACATGGAAACTGAGAAAATAAAGAATTTAATCCTTAGAGATATTTTTTAAAGATAATCTAAAATATTCTGAAGAAATAATATTGATAAAGATACTCTGCAAGATTACCCTTAATTGTGGGAGTCTAAGAGAGGAGATACAAGGGAACCCAGCAGGAAATAAAATAACTGATTAGGTTATTTCTAAAACTGATATTGACTTGATGTGATATGTTCTCAGATACTCAAATATTCTAAAAGATGTGATATTGATATTGTAAGATATTTCCACATCTTTCTATTTCCAGATGCTGTGTTTTGTTGCAAAATATAATTCTCTCATGCAAGTCACGAAATGGAAACAACTTATGTTTTGATTTGATCATAAATTTGTCAATGGCATATAAAAGTATCTGCAAAAAAATTCTGTTTTCTTTTTATTCTGTTGTAAAGTAAATCTGTGGAATTCATCCCACTGCAGATACGTGATTACAGAACTGACTGGGACCTGGAAGTGAACCAACCCGCTGCTGGAAATTATTACCCTGTATGTGAACTTGTATACAACATTTCTGTTATATTCATCATTGGTGTTCAAGACCTAATTTCCCTCTTACTTGCCTGGAGGGATGTTATGCTGAAACTGTTATGCATGCAAACTGTTGGTTGTTCTTGTATGATAAAATATGAAACTTCTAATAATAGACTGCATTTTTCAACTTATTCGACTTGTTGATATCATTGTTTTTTCATGAGCTTATTAAGCCAGACACATGCAAATCCTCTTTAGAATTGATTGCAGAAATGTATGCCCAACCACACTTCAGAATTCAGACTTCTTTCTTTATCCTTCAGATTAATCTTGGGATATACATGGAGGATAATAAAACCGAATTCTCAGTTTTGGTGGACAGAGCTATTGGAGGATCCAGCTTACAAGATGGACAAATAGAGTTGATGCTCCACAGGTATGTATTATTCTGAAGATGGTTCTTTAAATAGATTGATATTATACTGGAGTTACTTGAAATGATAATTGAACTACTCAGAACTTAGCATTGCCTTGTTACTTGGTAATGTGGTCTTTTTCCATCTATGGTAAAATATGTAAGCATATAGAAGGGAGCAAATGCTTTAATAGTTAAAAAGTTTTGGAAGAATGGAGGGGAAGATTTATTAAATCTACAATTTAGGCAGTGATTTGGTATTTTAGTGAAGCATAATGCAAAGTGTTTTAGAAACTTGTCTGCTTCAGTATTTAGGTGGTGGGGATGAATTGCTTAATTCATGCATCACAATCTCCATTTTTGAACACTAGAGTTTGGATTGCTGCTTTAGAGTAGATAGGATTAACCTGCAAATTAAATAATTTCACATGACTTTAGAGTGGATAGGAACGTGACTTTTTTGTGCTCTGAAGTTTTGACCAGAACTGTGAAAAGCATTTTCTTGGTTGTTAAAATAAAAAAAAATGTCATTTATCTCATTTTTTCTTAGGATGAATAAATGATGTTATTCTTACTAGTTTTATCTTCTTGCCATCAATAATTTTTTACTTATTTTTTTAATAGTTGGATTACATTTCTTATTAACGTACTGTATGGTATATTAGGTTTTCTTCAATACTTCGTTTTCAAAAATAAGTTTGAAAGAGAATAAATTATTTCTTATTATTTCTCATTACATACATTGGATATATATACATAGATGAGTTGGGTATCTTTTTAAAGGAACAACGCCTACCCTAATAAACAGAATCCCTTAGAGTGTGGGATTTATGCTAGAAATAAAAACAAGATGCAGCAAAACATTCAGAATTAAAACTAATAAGAAGAAAATCTCAACAAATGCTACTAAATTTATTGGTATTATGAAGGAAATATGCAATTGATTTAAAAGTATTTGGCATTCAGATGAACAAAAAAGCATCCATCATGGTATGCTGTTTTTACATTTTGAAGTTTTCATAAATTTCCACCTGCACCTGTCTTATGTATTGGTGACTTAGTGTGGGAGACAAGGGTCTACTTAGTGGGGATATGCAAAGGTAAAGAGACCGTCATTACTTTTGATTGCTTCCACCACCTCCCACCCCTCACCCCTGCAGCCAGCAGCAGATGTCTTTCTTTTGATGGTGTCTATTTTCACTCTTTGATTCTGTCACTGTATTTTTTTTTCATATTTAAAGGATTAACCAAATTTCTTTTTTCTCATAAACAGGAGATTACTACTTGATGATTCAAGAGGTGTTGCTGAGGCTCTAAATGAAACAGATTGTGTTGGTGGTGATTGCAGGGGTCTAACTGTAAGAATTTCATGCATACTTTTGATGTTATTTAGTTGTTATATTTGTTTCTTTTGTTCATGTTAGATGAGTATTTTGGTTATATATTCTCACTTGATCAGCTGACAATTGCTCTCTAATTGGTCTTAATGCCGATGGCAGAAAAAGGTTTGACAAATCAATGTCAATCCACTTTTCCTGAAGCTGATGAAAATGCCAATGTCATAATTTCTCATTTAGAAATGTTTAATTGGTATGTAACTGAGAAAGAAATATGTCAATTTTCAATTGCTTTTAGAAAAAGGATTTATTCCCAATGTTATCATTAAATTATGCCCACCCAATTTTTTTAACACTCTACAGTTTTGGCTGTTAGTGTATTTGGTTAGAGCAGTTTTCCTGCTTTTTTGTCTAATGTCATGCATGGAAAACGTCCCTGATGTGTGATTTAGATTTCTGTAACTAGGAATATGTAACTAACAACCTACCTTGTAGGTCCAAGGGAAATATTACTACAGAATAAACCCCTCAGGCGAGGGTGCTAAGTGGCGTCGTACTTTTGGCCAGGAAATATATTCTCCACTTCTCTTAGCCTTTGCTGAAAAGGTGAAATTCAATAGTGGAAACAAAGAAGTAGTTCTTGGAAATATATCTACTTTTTATTTGATAAATTTTGAATATTTATAATTATATCATGTATCAGGTACTAAGGGTCTATTTCATTGTGCAGGATGAGAAAGATGACTGGATGAATTCCCATGTATTAACATTTTCAGGAATAGATTCTTCTTAGGCATTGCCTGATAATATCGCTATTATAACTTTGCAGGTATATATGTCTTCAACTTAAAGGGATTCCCTTATCCCCAATAGTATTAGTTCAGTAACAAGTGAATTTACAGGGCCAATACAATGATGGTATTAAAACTTTGTTTTATTTGTATTATATGTGAGGCACATATGTTATTAGCCAATAACCAATAGCTACCAATTGTTATTAGCCAATATTCTAAGCAGTGATGTATAACACAATACCTTACCCTACTTAAATGATCTATTTTCCTTCTAGATAGATCTTCAATTTTGCAACCTCCTGGTTCCTAACAATATATGAAATCTGTTATGTTGAAATCCTTTGGCTTGTAATATATATATTTTCTTGGATTTTCCAGGAACTTGAAGATGGGAAGATTCTTCTTCGGTTAGCACATCTATATGAGGTTTCCACTTCATCTTATGGAGTATTTCTCTCGTGTTTTTCATTGACTTGAGATTTGAAACGAGAAGTTGTTATGTTTTTTTGCTGCCATTGCTCTTGTTTGTATGTTAATTTCATGATTTTGCTAGAATGAAGTGTAAGCCTTGGCATTGAAAATAAAGTGCACCAATTATTACATGAATGAAGGGAATGCATTTTTTTCTTCTAAAATAATAATTGTAGTTTTATTGGAATAAATCAGTGAACCTCTTAGTGTTGGAGAAAATCGTTCTCAAACTCTTTTGTATAGTGATGGATTCCTGCCATTGTGATTGTTTGGCAACTAAATAAATACATCATGGTTGTTACTTATGAAGTTTAAGGTCATTAGATTATTCATTGTCTTTTTCTACTGTAATTTGCTTCATGCTTTGATCCCTCATTCTCTTGGCCCATCAAACTAATGCACAGATTGAAGAAGACAAGGATCTCTCTGTAATGGCAACTGTGGAGCTGAAAAAGCTTTTCCCTGGGAGGAAGGTAAGTGATAGTTTTGATGAGAGTAGAGAAATTTTTTTCACACTTTTTTATCTTTTTTTCTAACTCAAGTTCTTTCCTTGAAAACTAGATCAAAGAGGTAAAGGAGATGAGCTTATCTGCCAATCAAGAAAGAACAGAGATGGAGAAAAAAAGACTTAATTGGAAAGTAGAAGGTTCTTCTGGAAATAGACATGTTTCAAGGGGAGGACCAGTTGATCCAAAAGAGCTGAAGGTGGAGCTTTCCCCAATGGAAATCCGCACTTTTATCATTTCTTTTGATGGTGTGTCAGACCAACTTTTTTATTCAATGTAGAGCAAAATCACTATTCCAAGTCCTTGCTTTTGAACAAGTATATTGGTATGTTTCAAATACTAGTATGTTTTTGCATAACACCATACCTATTTCTTTCATACTCTTATTTGTAGTTTTCACATAACATGCTTATCGTCCACTAATCATTCCTAAGTTCTGCGTGTGCATCATATTTTAAAATTGATTCATCAATTTAAATATTCGAAAAATTGTAGAGAACTTTTTTAATTTTTAGTCTAACATGCTATGCCATGACATGAATTTAATAAATAAACAAATTGTGTTGATTGTTATCACGAAAACACAAATATGTTAGTTAATCGTTATAATCACATAGTTCAGTTAGCTTTTGGAAGTAAAGTTATCCACTGTTCGATGTCAAAAAATAAGCTATAAAACAATTTATTTTAGTTTTTAAAAGAATTCCAAGTATTTAATCTAAATTCAATATAACTCAATAATTATTTGATGGAGTTCAATTAAGTGTGGTAGGTGTAAGGGGTTTTATGAATATAAATAAGAGACTTTAAGATAATTGAAGAATTAATATTTTCTTATTTCAAGTTATAAGTTTATGTTAGATATAAAAAATTATAGTACATAATTGGATATAAATATTGTCTCGATTTTGTAAGATTGAGTTATGTTTAAAGTTTATTTTCTAATAAGTTATTACATTTTATCCTAACAAGATCTAGTCATATTAGGATGTTATCAGACTACCCATAAATATTTAATTTCACACTTTGAGATATTTAATCTTTGATGTGAGGAAGTGTTGAAAATCTCATGTCAAGAGATATATATAATAATCAAATTATAGTAAAAATAAATATCCTATCTTTCTTTACTTTTGTTGCATGTCGCTACGAGTGAGATTAGACTAGAAAAGATGTTACAATGATATACTTGATTATTGAATTGATTTTCTAGAAGAGTTATAACATTCCTAGGCATTCCCTCTTTAGAATAAACTTTTGAAAGCAAAAGATTTCCAGAATGTTAACACTATCCTAAGTAAATGCATGTCTAGGAAAAGTTATGACTAGGAAAGACTTGGTATTTAAGTGTGTTCATTATGATTCACCTCTATTTATTGGGAGCTTACTTGGTGTATTGAACAACATTTTCTTCTTGTGAAAAATATTTTACACCTTTATTTTTTGTATAGTTCATTTCATATAAGTTATATGTCGATATGGTCTTGATTGGATACAAAATCGATAATGATCCTAATCAGATACAAAATCGATGTGATATATAATTAGGAAAGCATTTGATATATTTAAATATGTTTAAACTCAGTATTTTTCGATCGAGTAGTGAATTTTTCGTCCCTTATGTATCTCCTAAAACTTTGCAAAGATATCAGGGATCCCTTGTCTTTCAGCTACATGGAAATTCGGAAAAACTAATGAAATATTGATTGAAAAAGATATTTTATTCATATGGATTTTATACCTTATAAAGCTCATAAGTTGATGCATGAAGATAAAAGATATGATTGTTATTATTTAAATCTGTTGTGATATTATTCTAATGATAAAAGATAAATGGGAGGAGATTAGCTAAAAAAACTCTATAAATAGAGGATGACCCTCAAAAAGAAAGATAAGTATTATTCCAAGCAATACATATAAATTTTATGTTCTTACTGACTTGATCGTCGGAGTATTATCTACAGGTGAAGCCCTCCTCATTCTTTTATGATTTCCAAACATTAAGAAATTGTAGTCACATGAAGATCATCTCGGATACGGTAAGAATTGATGGCTAAACAAGAGGGGAGGGTGAATTGTTTATGAAAGGTTTTCGCAAATACTGACTAAGAATGAATTTCTTTAATGAATTATAGAAAGAAGAATCAGAGAAGTCAAAAGAAATAAGCTAATAAAATTGTTATCAGTAAAACAATATATTACAATTACGATATAATCGGTTGTTTATATTACTGGTTCACACAATCAGATTATACTGGTTCACTCAACCCTGAGCTACATCCAGTCCTCCGAACAACCTCTGAGTATTTCACTAGCAATCAAATCCAGATTACTACAACACACCACAAAGAGGTGACTTTGAATCCCACAAAGTCTACTCACCCTCTTTGCAACACTTCACACCTCAAGCCAGAATCCCACTGACTTTACCGGATTTTACAAACACTTACACAGATTTTATCAAAGTACAATTACAGGAAACTAAGCAAGAATAGAAAACACATGGAATTACAAAACCAGAAGCCCTATGACCAGTTCTTGCACCAGAGCAAAGCTTTATCAGCAATCTTGCTAAACTTTGAAAAACTTCTTTCAAAAATGAATCTTTAAACTCTCTCTTGATTCCACAATATCGTGTTAAACTTGTATGTTAAAACATTTGAAAGAAGGCTATATTTATAGCATTTGAAATCTAGTCGTTTAAGGCAACATAACATAGTCAAATCAGTTTTGTTCTCATTTAAAACAGTTGAAACAGGTTTTCAAAAAATTGTTAGCACAACACTCATTTAACCGGTTGAAACCACGAGTTAACCGGTTGAATGGGTCAAGTAGTTACATAACCAATTCAATAAACACTTTCAAAACCTCATTGTCAGCTAAGTGACAAACAACCAATTGTCTCGACAATTCAACTAGTTGTTTTCCCTTTGCATGAAAAAACACTTTGTTTCTTTTAAAACTGGTTGATCAAGCTTTGTGTAGGAATCAAGGACTGATCTTTACAAATATTCTAAACACCCTAATCTAAACCCAAACCTAGAAAGCAGCACAGCTTCAGCCTTCATGTGGATTTGATACATCAAAGCTCCAATCTTCAACAATCTTCCCCTATTTGATAGAGACAAATCCTTGGGATGCTTTTAGGAATGTTCTTTGTTTATAATCTGTTCGACTTGCATTCATTGAACAAACACAGAAACACAGGGTAATCTAATCCAAAACAGATAAGCACCAGAAACTAGTTTTCACTAGGTGATTTCCATATGGAACATCAGCCAAATCATATGAGAAGCCAACATACATACACAGGTGCAAAACAGATAAACAATCGGTTATTTCACAGGAATAACCGGTTGAAATTTTGTAAATCAGAGTTTTAACAGTTTAACAAAACTCAAATTTAAACCAGTTAAAGCAATGTTCAAAAGCAGTAAAAGCAAAATTAAGAACATTACAAATCTCAACATATTTCTCCCTCTATTTGTCTTATCAAATAGACAAAAGGCATGATTAAAAACAAATTTAAGAAAAACCATAGTACCATACCAATTGTAACTTGCAGCATAAATCTATGGCGTACCAGAGTTATGGCAGCAGTAAAATAACCAGACAACCAATGTGTGTAGCAGCAGAGCAATGGTGTATCAGAGCTATGACAACAACAAAGCCAAAGTACCACAAACCCCAGAAATTTCAGCAAGGAGACCACAGTTTCTCCCCCTATCTTTTCTTCATCCAGCAGTACCTAGCAATGGAGTACTTCAAAAGGTTCATCTTCAAGTTGGTCAAATGATTGCTCAAGAGGTAGATTTGGTATAAATATTCTCTCTTCTGTTAAGAGCAAACCTTCCAGACGTTCCAAATATACATTCACAAATATTCATCAACCCCATGACCACCAATGTGGTTGCCATTCATAAAAAGCTTTTTGAACTTCAACGAAGACAAAGAATATATCTCTTTATGATCTAATTCAGAGGCACAAAGAATGCATATTTGACTCATAATGGGTTATGAAAGAAAAGAAACAACTGTAATCATGCATAAGAAATCATAACAGCTTTATTCAAATGTGCTAGAGGTAAAACAATAAGTTGTTTTGTGAAAACAATCGGTTGTTTTTCTGAGACAGCATGAAAAAATTATTTTTCAAAGCAAATCATTTTTCAAAGAGATGGGAAATGCATAATGAAATAAATTCATACCTTTGCATTACCTCACGCATGTTTAGAATTTCATTTGGTCTTATGAAACCAAAAGCATAGGATGAACATATGCAACTTACTTTACATAGCTCATGAACTTTGTCAAGAATTTGAGTAAGATGTATGCTTTTGAACCATAAGCATCACTTTGATTATTCTTCATCATATAACATGTACCTTAAAGGTTCTGCAACATAGAATTAATGCAAATACAAAGCAAGTATAGCAACAAGATAACAAGACACACACAACTAGTTTTCTATGTATACAACATTAGCAGAAAAATCAGAAAAAGTGAAGTGTTCAAGTGCATATAAGCAACAACATAATGCATTAGTTTTAAAGTTATCAATACAACCAAATCAAGCATAAACTTCTCCCCCTATTTGATCTACAATGAGAAGGGTTGTACAAAGCAGAAATAATAATGATAATACAGTAGTTCAACAATACAACCAATGTTGACATTTCAAGAAAAGAACATGACATAGAGTTTTCAAGAAAAAACAAGTGGATATAATCTTATATTATCATACTCTGAGGCACACTCAATGTATTTTTATCCAAAAGCAAGATTTGAAAAAGAGAAATAGATTTAATCATGCATAAGCAAGCATGACAACATTATACAAAGGTGCCAGAGGAAAAACAATCGGTTGTTTTGAAGAAACAATCGGTTGAAATTCTGTGACAGGGATTTTGAAACATAGAAAATCCAAATCCTTCACCAGAACCTGAGAAACACATATACATGTTAAGGCACACATCTTTTGAGTGATAATAGGGCAGATATAAACCGGAAACATTTTATAGACACACAGAATTGAACTTAAGATTGATTGTCCAAGCAAAGAAGAGAGATATGAACAATTCTTTTAAGAACACATGTACAATTTTGACAAACAGTTCTAAAATGCATAACACCAGTTCTAACAAAAGAACCTGCATCCATGAAAACTAGTTTCAACATATTCTTCATTATGGAAACAAAGTCCTGAAAAAGAAAACCATCAAATACCGAATCTTGATTTATTTGATTCAAAGGCACAAAGACTATCTTTACTCTTGTTGTTTTTCCCTTTAGCAGACATTCTTTAAGCACAAAAGTAATTTTTGGCTGCCAAGGATACCTACAAGAAAAGATTAAGAAGCAAGATTTGGTCCCCTTATGAATTTGGTCCAATGATGTTAGTAGCAACCTTAGGAACCTTCAAAATCTTAGGCATGTTGAAGATGGTTGCTGCCCCTTCAAGATTGTGTTTGATGAAGGCTTGTATGTAGTGTTTGATGAAGTCTTTTATGTACTTTTCATGTGTATTTTTGCTTTGCTTTAAGTATGTCTTAGTTAATGCTTAGAGGTTGTCTAAGAGTGGGCTTTTTGCTGAGTAACTCACCTCATAACCACTGGCCATGTGTTAAGAACAAGCATAAGTTTTCTTAAACTGGTTTTCACATGTTTTACACAAAAACAC
>Ga0123341_1000627_pt1 | contig 22847 bp, 10 predicted proteins | sample Turbeapinknodule_FD_89959 | JGI IMG/M metagenome (GOLD analysis project Ga0123341, IMG submission 89959) | Root nodule microbial communities of legume samples collected from Mexico - Turtle bean Mexico pink nodule | ecosystem: Host-associated > Plants > Roots > Nodule | place: Mexico: Nepantla...
ATTATAAACGTTAGATATAATATGATTTACATATTAAAGAATATTTGTTTATGTACCTGTAATTTTTAATTTTTGATTATATAAAAACATTTATTCTACTATTTCTTTGTTAAAACACTAGTTATAATTCAGTTAGCAACATACTAAATTAGTGAGATACGACTTTAGTTTTCATATCACACATTCTTAATTATTTAGAGATAAAGGATTTTAGATGTGACTAAATCTCTTTCTAAAAATTAAATTAATTATCACTATAAGAAAATCAAGAAATAGAAACCAATTTTTAGAGACAAAAAATAATTAGCTACTATAGTGACTAAATTAAATTAAAGACTATTTTAGAGATTAAAAAATGTTTGGTTTTTAAATTAATTTCTATTATTGTTAAATATTTTCTAAATTGTTATCTAATTAACTCCCAATTATTTAGATTCTAAATTGGGTAGAGAAACTTGATAGCTAATTAGATACCAATTTAAAAACTATTTATCAATAATAGAAACTAATTTAGAAACCAATAATTTTTTTAGTCTCTAAATGTAGTATTTAAGGTCACTATTTCAACTAATTATTTTTTTATCTAAAATTGGATTTTATTTAATGATTTTTTTTAGTGAAAAAATACTTAAAAAAACTGAAAAAAATAATTGTAAATTGTGCAATGGAAAACAAAAGTTCACCCTAAAATTACAGTAAACAAAAGTTAGAGAAGTACTTGTCCTCTGCCACTTGAAAGCAAATAGATATATCCTACCTTTTTTTTTATTTAATAATAAAAAAAAAGTGAAAAACTACTATTCAAATAAATCAGAAAATTGAAAGTTCATGCAAACCCTACCTTTACGTCATGAAGAAGATCCTAGCTGGAACTAAAACTCTGTGTTATACCATTAATGTTTTTTCCTTATTCTTAATTACCTCCTAATTAATTACTTTGTACTTATTTAATGAGAACCCTGATCATACCAAATTTGTCTCCTCTGTTAATTATATTAATTATTGATGTTATGGGAATGATAATTGCACTTTTATAATCGAATTATTTATGTGAACCAGAGATCTAAAGACAAAAATTTGGGAGTGTTAATCTTCATTTGCACTCTAGAATATACATAAACACCGTATCAAGAATTGTACTAATGTACTATATTATTCTTAATGCAGAAAAGAGAGTATTTTGGAATATTTTTTCTGAATATATAAAAAAAATAAACACTTCGTTTTATACTATTATTATCATTACTATAAGAGTTGATGTTCCTCGGAACTGTGTCACCAACCATTTTATAGGTGAACAAATATTATTAAAGAGTGGAATGTTTATGTAAGACTCATGGAGAGGAAACAAAGGTTGTGTGGGAAGATGAAAATGTGTTAGAATGTGGGCTCCTTTCCATTGTTTCATTTAAGGTCAACTTAAATGGATAATAAAAACGATTTCATTTTGTTTTTTTTTTCATCTCAGAAAATAAAATTAAGAGAAACTAAATTAAATAGTTATAGAATCTATTAAGAAGTGGACTTTAAGTATAACTTAACTTCATAAAACCGATTTATAAGGTGAGGTTTGCAATCACTTATAAAACATGAAATATTATAATCTCTAGTCGATGTGAATGAAATATCATAATCTTTAGTCGATGTAAATGAAATATCATAATCTCTAGTCGATGTGCGATCTCCAATATAAGTGGGTGCAAACCTCACCTTATAAGTCGATTTCATGAGGTTGAGTTAGGCTTAAAATACACTTCTTAATATAGTATCAGAGTCATTTCGAGTCTATCCTAATGATTGTTTGTTGGGCTTATCAGACCACCCGCTATCGGACTGTTATCGGACCATCTATAATATCTAGTCCCACGCACGAATTCATAGTCTCGGTGTCAGGGTGTGTTGGAGATCCTATATCGACTAAAGATTAAGACATTTTTTAGTATATAAATAAGTATAAACCTCACCTTATAAATTGGTTTTATGAGGTTGAAGTATGCTGAAAGTCCACTTATTAATAGAATCTATGAAAATGAAAAATTTATTATGAACATGTGTTTAAAGATTTTTATTTTTATAAAAGTAGCATATGTTATTATTTAAATTTAAAAAAAAATACAAACATGGTTGAATTTTTGTGGGGTGGTGTGCTTGTGCTTGGTCCAAATTTGTGCATACTACACCCTTAAGATAGGATATATTCCTTAGGTGTGTGTGTCTGTCTAAGAAATTTAAGGAAAAAAATGTGGTTTTCCTTGTGATTGTGAGGTCCATGAAAAGAAAGCATAGGTATGAATTTGCAAAAAGAAAGAAAAACGGAAAAAAGGTAAAAACAGGAGACAAAGGAGCAATCATGGCCATCTATCTATACTGCAAACATGATTTGGGACCCTCCATCATTTTTCTCTTGACTGCTCCAAAGAATGCTCTTATAAACGTGAAACCTTGCCATCATCTGATTACAATACTTTATCCACCTTAAGATTTTCATGCTGGACCCCAACTCTCACTTCCTATACTATTTCATCAATACTTTATATAACCTCCCAATACAAATAACACAACCTCAAATTATAACTCAACATTCTTTTCCTTTTCTTTTTATCAACAACAAACAATTAAATTAAATCGGCACACTTAATGGTGGTTCAACCCTCGTACAAAGTAAGATAGGTCAAAGAGTATCTTTTCACATACACATAAAAAAACTAAACAGAATTCTCCTACTTCCTAATCCAATGTTACCAACTAAAAAAATAAAAAATCAAGAATCAACTCTTATAATGACATTAAATCAAATACATACATATCAAAAACTCACCCATATCAAAAACTCACCGAATATATGTTTGATACATTGTTTTCCCTGCACCAGTAAGTTAAAGAATTTAGCAGTAAAGTAAAATTACTATCTCAACACCTTTTACAATTATAGTAAAAGAAATAGGTTTTTACTTAAATATAGACCTCACATAAAGAAAGTAGTATTGTGTAAGATGATAGTAATAAACTGATGTATTTGGGTGTGCATCTGTCACCATTTTCCTTATCTCAATACTCATATCTATCATGATTTCATGTATACTGATACTGTCAAAGTTCTTTATTATTTTTCTATGCATGAAAATTAAGCTTTACTTTTTATTACCTATAGGTGTAAACTATTTGGTACTTCTGGTCCAAGTTATATATATATATATATATATATATGAAAGAATATGATTTAACATAGTAATTAGAAGAGGTGGTGGTCCATCAAGTACACACAGGTATGTCTTGCTTATCAAGCAACCACCTTCTAATACTCCCCACCCATCTCTTTCTCTCTCTCTTGTGTGTGAAAAAACATTCATGGCAAAAGCATCATGATCAGCACTCCAGCTCAAAACCCATGTGGTTTCTATCATCCCTTTTTCCCTTATTTCCATCTGGGTGTCTCACCATGTCTTTCTTTCTCTCTCTCTCCCCTAAAAATCTTACCTTTAATCTCTTATTCTTAAATAATCACACCGTAATTCTGCCCCATGTCGTCCTTATTACTCAAACTCCAAACTTTCTGACACCTATTAACAACTCACTATTTGCATTTCCAAATCCATTAATATATATACAATACCTGTTTTTCCTCATAGCTAACACTAATTAACCATCACACACAAAAATGCAAATCTTTAATCAAATTTTCACTGTAGCAACAAAACTCCAATTCTAGTTAAACAATATAAACAATCTATACATTTGGGGTGTGTATTTTTTATAATCATATAAAATAAGACATAAATTGTAAGGTTGGTAGAAGAAGCTTGATGAGTAACAGCTATGTGGCCGTTTTGTGGCTTTTGCTTTTGTAGTCAAGGCTGAAGGAAAGGTGTAATACTTGTAGGATAGAGGGAAGAGAGAGATTGGATTTTTTGAGCTTTAGTCAGAAAAAACCAACAGGGTTTTCTTTCTTTCTTTCCTGTTTCTTTGCTTCTCTTTCTCTCTCTCTCTCTCTCTCTCTCTCTCTCTCTCACTCTCACTCTGTCATAAACCGCCTACATACATGCACTTCTTAAACTAGCAAAGGCTTAAAGGTACTATATGTGTGTTTGAAGCAGCAGCTAGCCACCTTTTCCTTTCTTATTTTTCTCACTGTCTTCAGTTAAAGCAGTGAATTCTGGTGTTTTCCATGGTTGAAGCAGGTTTATAGCTCAATCTTATTGTAACTCCCTTCCTCTTTCCTTCATCTACCTCTTCTTTATCTTATCCTCACCCAATATTTTCCTTCTTTCCTGCATATTCTCATCTGGGTTCTGCAGATTTTCTTCTTTCAAGGATCAATTTCCTCTCTTTAACATAGGGAGTTAGTATTTTCCATCATCATTTTTTGTCCATGTTCAAGGTTTTTCCCTCTGTTTGCATATTTTAGCCTAGTTTTCTCAACCGGATCATCATCTTCTCAAGCATATATAAGTTTCATTTCTTAATACATATACATGTTTTAATAATTAGCAGTTCTTAAAAACTTAGGAAAAAAAAAATCATTAGGCATGTTATATACTGTTGTTTATGCCTTGTTCATCCAGCTTCCTCTGTTCATTTTGGAGAATTTTGTGTTTTGATGGATCTGAATTGGGTCTTGGATTGGATTTTTCTGTAATATAGAGAACAAAGTTGGACATGCTAAGTTGTGGAGTGTTGTATAAAAAGGGAGTTGCAGTAATATTTGAAGGCATCTGGTTTGATCAAGAGAGATAGCACACGTGACGATGAGTAAGATGAGCAACTTGAGTTCTGTGAGCAGTTCTGATCTCATAGATGCAAAGCTTGAAGAGCATCAATTGTGTGGATCCAAGCAGTGCCCTGGTTGCGGACACAAGTTTGAAGGGAAGCCGGTACGGAAAAATATCTCAATAATATTCTTTCCTTCACTGAAAAGCCTTTGAAAGTGTGTATGAAGAAGAATCATATCATGCACAGGCACCAAAAGTATAGCCATATTTCTATGCTTGTGCCTGTTTTGTTATTGGACTCTTCATTTGATGATGGGGTTTCCCTTTTTAATTTCATGTCACTGCTAAAGTTTGAGTATTAATATTATCTTTTGTTGATTAAAGGCTTCACCCTCTTTATTTTCTCTTTCCCTTGTGTTATATTCCTCTTGTTCCTCTTCTCTTTCTCTCTCTCTTTCTCTACCTTTGATTTTGGTTTTTCACTTGAATTTCAATGGAGACTGCAGGACTGGCTTGGCCTGCCAGCAGGAGTGAAGTTTGATCCCACAGACCAAGAACTGATAGAACATCTTGAAGCCAAAGTGGAGGCCAAGAACATGAAATCACACCCTTTGATAGATGAGTTCATTCCCACTATTGAAGGAGAAGATGGAATTTGTTATACCCATCCTGAGAAACTTCCAGGTGTGAGATATTCACAGTTTTTTTTATCAGCAATAAATAAAATGAACAAGTTGATGAAAAAGTTCAAATCACCTCTCCTTAATTTCTAACTCTCTCCTACTACTTTCTAAGAGTGATCTTCTAACCATCTTATCCATTATTCATAACAATTTTCAAGGTAGGTTTTACTATATAGAGAGAGAGACACCAAAATCACCTTTGGCATTTTTAGGAAACTTATACTATAATTAATGTAGAAAAGGGTTTTATTTTTGAGTTCACCTAATTAAGTGGACCTAACTTTGATTTTGGGTGTGTCTAATAGGAGTAACAAGAGATGGATTGAGCAGGCACTTCTTCCATAGACCTTCAAAGGCTTACACAACTGGGACAAGAAAGAGGAGAAAGATTCAAAACGAATGTGACTTGCAAGGTGGAGAAACAAGGTGGCACAAGACAGGTAAGACCAGGCCAGTGATGGTGAATGGAAAGCAAAAGGGTTGCAAGAAAATTCTTGTGCTCTACACCAACTTTGGGAAGAACAGAAAGCCAGAGAAAACCAACTGGGTGATGCACCAATACCATTTGGGGCAGCATGAAGAAGAGAAAGAGGGAGAGCTTGTGGTGTCAAAGATATTCTATCAGACGCAGCCAAGACAGTGCAACTGGTCTGATAGAAGTGCAACAACTGAAGGAAGTGGAGAACCTAACAACAACAGTAGCAGAAGGGACAGTGGAAGTGGAAGTTCTTCTTCCAAAGAAATTGTTACTCACAGAGATGAGATGTCTGCTCCAATCACTACTTTCACTCATCACCCTTTCGACATCCACCATCTAAAACCCGATCACTTTAGCTTCATCCCTTTCAGGAAAACCTTTGATGAGGTACACTGCATACACATACAATCATGTATATATATAGCATCACACTTGATTAGACGCTTGCATAGTTATGATTTTAACTAGACACCTTTTTTTCAAATCAATTAGTTGAAGGTGATGTCTCACTTACACTGCTCACCAAAGCTAACATAATTCACTGAATTTGAACATTCTTTTGGTAAAACTTGCTTTTGCACCAAAAAGTGTAGGATTAAGGTAGCTGCTGATACAACACCATTGCTTGCACACACAGCATGAATCTGTACGGCCATGCTTAATTATAAATCAGTTTCAACCAACCACTGCCTCTTACCTACCGCTGAAAGGTAACACCTACACGAGTTGATATCACATGCAGCAAAGTTACAGCTAAATTATATATACTCACATACCAAGAAAAAGAGAAAAAGGATGAGGTTGATATGTTCTTCTTTTTCTTTTTTAGTTTGGTTTCTATCTGTACTTTTCAATTCATCTGAAATAAGCCAGTACAACCTTCAAAATACTTTATAAAAATAACAAAAAAGTATAAATGATATATGGTATCTGACTAAAAAAAATTATCTGTGTTCTTGTGCATATTTTATTTACTTTTTCTGAGGGAGATATAGTATAACATATAGGAGAATGCAGGTTGGAATGGGAGAGGCTTCCACAGCAAGGGAAGTAGTGCAAGCATCAGGTTCATGTGAAGATGTGCATGAACGGCAGAGAGCACAACATGTAGCTCATCATCATCAACAACAGCAGCAACATCAGCAGCAGCAGCATGCTCATCATCAGATTTCAAACTCAGCTTTTCATATCAGTAGGCCGTCACATCCCATCTCCACCATTATCTCTCCACCTCCCCTCCACCACACTTCCATCATTCTTGATGACAACTCTTACCACCATGTCTCTAGAATAATGCTCCAAAATGAAAATTTTCAGGTAATTTTTCTTTTATCAACAATAAATTAGATAGATAAAAGAAAACACGGTGTTACAACTCTTATACAAAATGTTGTGACCCAGATGTGTTCAAGATGAAGTGAGAGTGTAGGCAGTTCTTAAACATTATTATATACATGATTATAGTTTTCTTCCTTTTTAATTTTCATAATTGAGAACTACTGTAGCTGTTACCAAATATTGGACCATTGAAAAAGAGTAAGACTGAGTAAACATTCTAGTTAAAATGTTTATTTCATAATAACTTGCTACATAAGGGTTTATATCATGAACTTGACCATGGAAATAGTTAAAATAAACTTATCATAGTAAGTTTTAGAGTTCATTTTGTTAAAATAAGTTTAAAAAAGGCCATAACATACTTTCATAATGCACTAACATTTATAATAATAATAATAAACCATAAAAAAAAGAGAAGCTAATAATCAGTGATAGAAAGAAAACCCAAAGGAGTAAGTCTGCATGGTATTGTGCATGAGTCTTTTGGGAGTGGTTGAAAAATGAGAAGCATGAAACTGTCTTTTCACTTTTGAAAATGTTGAACACGATGATTAAGATGTGTGGTTTGAATTTGATTGTTGACCTTGGAAAATGCATCTATGGTATTTGTACACTTGGCAGCAACAACAGCAACAGCATCATAAGCTTGGAGGAAGGTCTGCGTCTGGTTTGGAGGAACTCATCATGGGTTGCACTTCAACTGAAATCAAAGAGGTAACAAACAACTTTTTGACTCAGAATTATATGAACTTTGTGTGTCATAATACCAAGAAAAAAGCAAAAGGAGGGCACATAATATAAAGGAAAAAACAATTTATTTATTTCTTTTATAAAAATCTTTGATGTTAGGTATTATTATGCAATTTAACATCTCAGTTACACAGATATTCAAGTAACAACAATTATCTGTCATCACACAAAACAAAATATCATTAAAAAAATACAAAAATATGGAGGTCAAAACTCATATGTTAACAAAAACTATACATAGGTAAACTATATTTATTCATAAAGAATTCTAAGAATAGAATAGATGGAAGCCTATTATACCAATGAAATTATTTTTTATGAATAAATTCTATATTAGTAAAAAATTATTTAATTAATTTTACTTTGAGGTTATGTTTTTCTTCCCATTATACACAGAAAGAAAAATAGTAAAACAAAAAGTGAGACATCAATTCAAGCCGCAAGGAATTTTAAAGGAAAAGGTTCTTCTTTATCTCATTTTTCAATTGTTCAAGAAATTGAAACCACTAACATAATTTGTTCCCCTCATTAATAGTTTTATCTTTGTTCTTTTTTCTTTATTCTCATAAACAAGTTAATTAAGACTATAGGAAAAGTGAAAGCCACTTAATTTATTTCGTTTTTCCATTGGGCCATGTTTGGCAAGACTCCCATTGACGTTTCACACTTTGACCATGAGGTGGAAAGGCTATTTTCATGATGAACCACTTAATTTCCATTTTCCATAATTATATATTTTTTTTGACACAAAAAATAATTAATTGTTATATTGACTAAATTAGATATACTATTTTAGAAACTAAAAAAAATTATTGATGTTAATAAGTAGTTTTTAAATTGGTATCTAATTAGCTATCAAGATTTTTGCAACCAAATTTATAATCTAAATAATTGGTAGTTAAAAAGTTGATTGATATAACTAATTAGATATTAATTTTGAATAATAGAAACTAATTTAAAATAATATCTAATTTAGTGAATATAACAACTAATTATTGTTAGTCTTTCTCTGTTTAACAATATTTTAACAGTGATAGTTTAACTTTTTAAATTAATGAAAAAATAATACATGTAAATTTTACATAAAGATTAAATAGAACCATAATATTCTTGAACTATATATATAACATAGTTTTTCTTTGTGACTTATGACTATGATTAGAAACCCTAACCCTAATGGTTTGAATCTCTTTACAGGAATCATCCATGACAAACCCACAAGAAGCTGAATGGTTGAAGTACTCTTCTTACTGGCCAGACCCTGACAACCCGGATCATCATGGGTAGAAGAAAAGCAAAGAGAGAACTGCAGAGAAAAAACAAAAACCATGTAGACAGCATCATAGTGATGATCATCATTAATGCTTGAAGCCTCCCTCAAGTTTCCTTTCAAGAAAAGGCCATGAAATAATATCCATATACTTTGCTCTCTTTTTTGTTTCTTTTCCTATGGAGGCCTATTTATGAAACTTTGGTGACTCTCACAAACACTGTGCAATGGACAAGCTGGAAAGAAAGAACAAAGGGTGTGGAAGATTGCAAATCAAAGAGAAAGAGAAGAAAAAGAAAAGATATAAACCCTAGAAAAAGGCTGCTGTCACTTCTGACACATGGAGAACCAAAGTAAATGTATCCTACTGCATCAAAATCATCACTGTTTTCATTACTATACCATTCCCTCTATAATTCTTATTATTTTATTGTTTTCAAAATGTTTGTATAATTTCACTTTTCTTGTTTTTTATACCAGAAATATACCAATGAGTTTGTGCAATCTGCAAACCACCTTGTTACTCGTGCTGTAGCTAGTCATCACTTCCTTCTTATACTAAAATTCTTCTTTATATTTATATATATATAATCACATTCATATGCAAAACGTCCAAAAGAGTGTGTCATTACGCTTCACTTTCTACTTCTTTTCACATTTTTGAAAGGGTTTAGAGGGGAATCATATAGCTTTCGCTTTCTCTTTTACAAATATATATATATGTATATCTATGTATGTATATGTTACCGATAACTTTACATGGAGTCTCATGCAGTGGAAGAATTCATAGCTAGCTTGTAAGTTAAATCACACTTGACAGACAAAAATATATACATAATGAAAAATGAATAAGAAAAGGTTGAAATCCACTTTACGCGAGGTTTAAGATATGATAATAATATTATGTAAGTTACCACTTAACTGAGCTTTTAATTAATAATTAAGTTTTGGATATACAATGATATTAAATATTTAAAGATAAAGTTTTATGGTCAATCTTCAACAAGATTGATGACAGTAACTTGATTTAATTTGAAATTCTGCATTTATCTGATCTCATGCACATCCATTAACATATTTTCATTGTTGGAGATTCACTATTAGATTAGAGATTAGGATATTTTATAGTGTATAAGTGAGAGTGTAAACTTCATTTTATAAACCGGTTTTATGAGATTGAATTAGGTTTAAAAAAGTTCATTTCTTAATATGGTATCAGAGTCATTTCGAGTCATTTCTAACGGTCATCTACTATCGGACTGTTATCGGACCACCAATAATATATAGTCTCCTGCACGAGTTGGTAGTTTAGGCATAAGAGGTGTATTGGATACTACATCGACTAGAGATTATGACCATTTTAAGTGGGTTGCAAACCTGATCTTATAATACACATGATCAGGGTTATGTATCATAAGGTGCACTAAGTCTCCCACGAATCTTTTACTGGTGCTGATGTCTTCCCAGTAGAAAAGAAAACTTACTTTAGGAGATGAAATTCAAGAAGATCTTTTAGTTTTTCATGGGTCCCCTTAAACTGACCAACGATCTCTTCTTTGAACTCTAACACTGTGTAACATGCTATGCTTACGACTATGACAGCATGTGTGTGTAAAACTATTCACTTTTAATTTAAAAACCATTTTGGAAGTTTCATTGCTTCTGAAGGAATCTTATGGACAAATTTGTGTCTGTTATGGAGAACAGGGGAGCCGAAGTTCAAATCTCTTGATTGAAATATTTTGAGTTTTGATTTTGAATAGAACAACACAATCAAGCTACATTTATTGGTGCCATTCTTTTAATTTTTTAGAAAAGAGAGTGATACTAGGAGACAGACACCTCTTTATTACTTTATTCTGCGTTAGATTCGATCTTTTTTCCTGCAGTGTTACAGAGAAAAGATGAACTAATCCCATCTGAGAGAGAAAGAGAGAGAGAGTAACGTGCATGTTAATGCTATCTTTTCTTTCATGGGACATGCATGATAAAGCTAAAATGAAGATGAAGAGGGGGCAACTTCATTGTAGCTTCTGAATGGAATAAAGAGAGAATAAGAAGACAAGAATAAACTTTTTAGATGCTTTTATTTCTGTGCTCTTTTTAAATGACTACGTATCATTTCACAACTCCTAGTTTCTCTAAGCATTGGGCTTTGTCTGTGTTACAAAAAGAAAGATCTTTCTAATCATACATATACATGCATATCATTTATAAATCACACTACACAATGTATGTACTGTTCCTCATGATCCATGTACTATGGATTAAGTAATTAGATTAGATTGTTATTTTTTGGTATGTTTTCGATTAAAAACAAGGAATTAGTAGTATGTTAAGTTGGTGTTTCTTTGTTTAGTTTGTAAAAAGTTGTTATTGTTGTTCTTAGGACTCTTATATAGACTTTCACCAGTTCGATGTATAAAGGTTGAAACACTCCTAAAATAGTTAATATTTTAATTAGGTTTTTGTGCATGTTGTAAGATAAATTGAAAGTGATTAAACAAGAATAGAAGGAAAAGAGAAATGGTGGGTTGGTGATGTGAAACTATCAAGAGGAAGTGTCTCTTTCCACATGGCATTTAAAATTTAAAGGAGACCTAAAAGGTGATATTGAGTTCTTTCACTTTAGGGAAGATTTTGGATGCTTTTGGAGAGAAGAGAGGATATATATGGAGATATGAGAAGAGAAGGGTTAATTAGGGTTAATTTGTTGGTGTGGCAGAGATTTGGTCCCATAAAGAACTCACACATGCTTCTGCAAAGAGGAATATAACAACATAACATGCATGTTATCCAACTTTTCTGGATTCTTCCACATGGGCCCAGCTTTGGGCCTACTTCAATTTTCAAGGCCCTACCACTTTGGTTTTTTTTTATTTCACACCTTCATTTCCCTCCAACTATTTTCTATTTTTGGAAGTTATTTTAAGACGAATGTATATATAAATGGGTTAAATATATTATTCGTCCATGTACTTTCAGGTGAAATTGGTTTTCGTTTCAAGTTCAAACTTTAGACCTTCTAGGTATTTGTAATAAGAAAATTATTAGAACGAGTTATTGTCAAAAAAAATTTTACGTGACACACAGATTTTCAGTGTGGACTACGATGTTATAATATTTCATTTTAACTTATCGTTGACATAGATGTTAGAATATTATATATAATACAGTACACAACGAAAATTCGTTTTGTTATGTAAAAATGACTCATTTCAGTAGTTTCCTTACTACTATGAGTATTCAAAAGATCTAAAGTTTAGATTGAAAACAAAAATTAATTTCACGATATAATAAAAGGATGAAAAAACATATTTAATTTTATGTAGATCACATAACTATCTCATAATAAAAAGATAATTGATGAAAAAACATATTTAATCTTATATAGATCACATAACTAAAATTATGAAAATGCCCCTACGAGGTAAAGAAAATGTTATGTGAAATGACGAAAATAACTTTAAATGAAAGAGGATGTGGATAAAAAATAATTTCTGAATTTCTTTTTCGGAATAAATTTTCAGAACATATTTATGAATTTTGGAAATTCTTTTCCATATGCATTTCCAGATTTTGTATTCCAGATTTTGTGTTTCAGAATTATTTTTTTTTCAGAATGCATTTTTTGCATTTTGGATTTCTTTTTGTGGAATGGGATTTTGATTTTTGAATTCTGAATTTTTAAATCCAGAATAAAGGGTGATTTTGGAAAATTTGAAAATGATAGGGTATAGATTCAAATTGATATGGTGTAGGAAGAATTTGCATTGTTTTTGCTATGAGCATGGCCTACCTAGGCCTGTCTCTATACAAGCCCACTCTGATAGCCTTTCTGGAACAGATCATAGAATTTTAGGATACAAGATGGACCAGAAAAGCCCAAAGCCAACAAAAATTATAGCAGTGTATTAAAGAAAAGGCTATGCAAAAAAAGATAAAATAGATTTTTAATCTCATTACTTTGTGGTCTTTTTTTTTCTTAATCTCTGCCCATTATTTTATAGTTTTAGTCTCTTAATTTCAAAGTTAACATTTTAATATCCATTTATGTTAACTAATGATGTGTCCAACAATTATTTTTTTTTTCTTCTAAAAACTTGATGAAAGTCGTTTTCAATTTTCCGTCCTACAAAGTCATCCTATCGTTATCGACAAACTGTTAAAAATGTATGTTAATCATCACTATGAAATTTGTCATCTTAATTAGTTGTACCTCAAAATCCACTAATCATTTAACATCACATGAAACATAACATAAAACAAAAAATAAATGAACATAAAAAAATACTAAACCAAAATTCATATAAGAAGAAGCAACATGTTCTAAACACGAAATAAAGAAAATTGATATCTGGTGTTAAAAAAAAACACAGAATAAAGAAAATTGATATATGTCATAAAATAAAATACACAATGAGGCATAATAGACTCCAAAAAAAGTCTACCTTCTTATCAACAATTATCCTACTCACTACTATCTTGTGATATTTTTTCCATATGACCAATTTCATCCCATGTAGTTCCTAGGATTATATCCAATGAGACCAAGATCACATGATTTCATTTAGTAAAAGAAAATATTTGATGCAGCATTTTGTGTGACCAAGTCCTAATCCAACTAAGGTACACATGCAGGACAGCAATATGTTGATGATGAGAATAGATGGAGAAGTAAAAGCAAAGGAACATAGCATTTATGCAGCAACAACCCAAAGGATTGAAGATGGGACCTAAATCAAACCCATGTTGCAATAATTACACGTGACCACACCACACCTAACTGCTAACTATTCACTTGATATTGCTGAGAGCACATGCAAGTAGCTATTAATTTAAAGTGTTTGACTAAATTCAAGCCATCACCAAAGAATGTAGCAGATACTCTCATTCATTTCCCTAATATCATTATGCCTTCCCCATTGCATTTGGCAATAAATAACTTCTGGGATTTCACAAAGTTTTGGTTTCACATAGCTTTACAATTTTGGAATCACATAATGCTTAGTTTGAGTAAGACCTGTCATATTACTCAACCATAGATTCTGTGTGTCACTTTCTCAGTTCTCAGATTATTGTATAACAAAGAGTTTTATGAATAAATGATGTTCTAGGCTTCAAGAATTGTCTTTCTTTTTATATTTTAAAAACAATCATTTTAATTCTTATATTTCTAAAGTATGATACTTTAGATCTTAACTATATTTGATCAAGTTAGGGACAAGATCAATCACACTTTATGTCACAGTGCCCACGTGAAACCAAATGAAGCATTGTGACCATGTGAATCACTAGAATAAATTAGAGTAAATTCGAAATAAGAGAGACTGACATGACTTTCTCTCTACATCTCTTTATTTTGAGAAGAGAGGATATTTACGGTTGACAGGTATATCTTCTATTTCTCTTCCTCACAACCCTGGATTCAAATAACTGATATTCTCTCACTTCTTTGACTATGAACAGTACATCCACAAAAGCAAACAGGCGATTAGCGATGGATGACAAATTTATTTTCATGTGTTGGACTTCTTAACTCTCTCCATTTGAATTTGTGAATATCACTATGGCATCATAAAGTATACTTAATTCATTGAGTTTCTCTGGTGTTGCAGAAGAGATGAACAAGAGGAATCTTTCCCTTTATTTGTTTTGTAATTGGAACGAATGTTCTTGACCAGCCATAGAAGTTGGAAGCTAGCTGCTTTTGTCTAGTAATCAGAATAGCGTGCGATACCTTTCTCTCCCCTCAGTTTTCAAACCAGACTTCCTCAGGCTAATGATTGGTTGCTGGAACATGTTTTTTCATCATTTACAAAAGTTAGGAAGGGAACTCAACACTGAATGTCACTAACTTTTGTTGAACTTTAGAAATTGCCATTCAATAGTATAAATTTGGGAGCACTACTCACAAAATCAATTCAAAAACAAAAAATTCCTCCACTGTCGGGAAACTTTTTGTACCCTGTATGCCTCATGATATTCAATGCCCCCTTTTGCTCATACCCTTTTGATTATTTTATTTTTTCTCCAAGATTTAGAGTTTCTCAGTTGGGAAGTGTTTAATTTGGCAATTTATAATAGACTAATTTGTCATCATGACAAGTGGAGAACTAGAAAAGTAAAGGGTTTCTTGCTGCAATGTGTATTTTTTGCTGCTTCTTTTGCCACCCTTTATCCTCTTATTCACAAAAATGAATTGAAGTGGGAGTAGCAATAACGAGCTATTCATTGGGAATAGTTTGATTAGGGAAAAAAACAAGGCTATTCTAAAAATAAATGAAATTTAATTAGAGTTTTTAAGAACTTCTTATAAAGCACTGCAGCAGGCACGGATATTTGGTAGATAGTAGCTACCAACTGGCAACCATTCATCACAAATTAAATTCTCTCTACCAGCCCCTCAGTTAAAAGTACCTTGTATTTTTCATCCTTTTGTTTTTCTTCTTATTGCTTGGTACAAAATGAGATCCACAGAATCAAATATCTTAAATGTTTTAGAGTTTCCAAAAGGACGAAAGAGTGTCAACAAAGTTATATGCTCTAATGCTCATACACAGCCATGCCGGGTACACATCAACTTGGCCCTTGTGCTTTCTGGAGATAATCACAACTGGCAAACACCTTTTCATTTTCACTAATGTCGTTTACAATAGCCAAAATCTTGTTTAGATGCTATGTGTATCATGTGTTTTCATGTGAATGCTCAATAATGAGATCATTTTAGTTTAACTGATAATTTTAAATTCAAGTTAATGAAACTGCTTTAAATATTTAAAAAGAAAAATTTAATCATTGCTCTATGGTTAACTAATGATCTGTTATTGTTATTTTCTAGTCTGTAAATAAGAGCACAACAATGAAAGATCGTTTGTTTGTCTGTAGCCACTAATAATAAGCACCATAAAAGTTGTGGTGATTGGTGATTAGTGAGACCATGTCACCTAGCCACACTGTTCTGACACAGAAATTTTCACTCAAAGCAAGTCAACATCTGTACAGAAAAAGGTGTACAAAGGTATACCTCCAACAAACGCATTACATAAACTAAAAAGAAAATGGGAAAAATGAAAGGGAGCATAATCAGCCCCACCACCACCAGTCCACCACTCTCTTCAATGTAGCAACCTTATTTGGGTTCTGGACAAGCTTAGTTAAGAAGCATACCCTCTTGAATTAAGCATTTTGGTATCTTCAGCTAAAAATGGAGAATAGCTGCTTTCTAGCTTTTCTCATCCTCATTCTACATTCAATTACAACAAAAGCTGCCTTCAGTGTTGGTGGTGGTGTTGGTGTTGGAGTTGGTGTTGGTGTAGGTGTTGGTGTTGGTGTTGGCAACGGAAATGGCGGTGGCAATGGTGGAACGGTTTGGGTCGGAGGAGGGATTAACAGCCCAGAGCCCCCTGGATCTTCAGTGCCAAAGCCTGAAGGAGCTTACACAGCTCTGCAAGCTTGGAAATCTGCAATCACTGAGGACCCTCTGAACATTTTAGAAAGTTGGGTTGGTCCAAATGTGTGTTCTTACAAAGGAGTCTTCTGTGCAAATCCTCAAGATGAAATGGTTGCATCAGCATTCTCAGTTGTTGCAGGCATAGATCTCAACCATGCAAATCTGCAAGGAACTCTTGTCAAAGAGCTCTCTCTACTCAGTGATTTGTCTCTTCTCCACCTCAACACTAACAGATTCACGGGCACTGTTCCTGATACATTCAGAGACCTGGTGTTTCTGGAAGAGTTGGACCTCAGCAACAACCAACTCTCAGGTCCTTTCCCTGCTGCTACGCTGTACATGCCAGGCCTCATCTACTTAGACCTAAGATTCAACTACTTCTCTGGGGCCCTCCCCGAGGAACTTTTCAGCAAGAATCTGGATGCAATATTTCTCAATAACAACCAATTTGAAGGTGAAATCCCCCAAAACTTGGGTAGTTCCCCAGCCTCGGTGATAAACCTGGCCAACAACAAGTTGAGTGGAAACATCCCAGCAAGTTTGGGCTTCATGGGTTCTAAAATAAAGGAGATTCTATTCCTCAATAACCAGTTAACTGGTTGCATCCCTGAGGGAGTGGGGCTATTCACAGAGATGCAAGTTCTGGATGTGAGCTTCAACTCACTTATGGGTCATTTGCCAGACACACTGTCATGCTTGCAAGACATAGAAGTTCTCAACTTGGCTCATAACAAGCTCTCTGGGGAGTTATCAGACGTACTCTGCTCTTTGAGAAGCCTTGCAAATCTAACTGTTGCTTACAATTTCTTTTCGGGGTTCAGCCAGCAATGCTCAAGGCTTTTCTTTAGGAATGTGGGTTTTGATTTCTCCCTAAACTGCATTCCTGGAAGGGACATGCAGAGACCTCAACCTGAGTGCTCTATGATCCCAGGGGGTAGCCTTAGTTGTCTCAGAATCCCCACTCCAAGGTCCCTTGTTTGTGGTTCAATGGCTGTAAGTAAGTCTAAGCACATTGATCCCATTTCCCCATCTCCTTGATGGTAATTGCATTATCAGTTACATTACAGATTGGTCATAGCTGTTCCATTAATTACTGCTGCCAATCTTCATTCACATTCTGCTAATTTAGTTCTTCAAAGATTCCTTGTGCATATTCGTAATTATACATGCCTATATTTTAAAGGAAAATTATTTGGGATGCTTCTAATATCTACTCTATCTACCTTGACCCTCATCATGAAAGATGGATAGCTTAGTTTATGGTTCCCGTGACATGTTTGCTTGATTTTAGCTACTCTATTTTGTACTGGTTTATCACGGGTTCTCCAATTATTCCATCAACAACTTCACAATACCCTACTTCATAGCTTCTGAACAGTTAAATTTGACACCACTGTAATGCACTAGGTTACATCACAAGGTTATATCTAAATTACTTGGAAAGGTGCACCTGTCCAAATTCAACTTCAATAATACAAATGGGGAGATTGCATGAGATTGCCATTGTGGCATGCTAATTCTTCAAGATATACCAATTATTAGACAGGTATTAATGCAGCAATAAATATGCATACCTCATAGACTGCATATTAGAGGTGCCCTTGTTTTAACAACCTAACAAATTTAAACCATTTAGTGCTATTTGGTGAAACCTGCTAAGTAAAACACAAAATCAAGTAATATTAAACCTTGATACTTCTTTTTATCTGTTCTTTTAATATTTAATGAACAGATATCAAATAAGAATGCAATATATTTAATATCTTAATCTATAGAAAACGTTATTTTTGTTTTGTTTAGTGAGACAACTATTATGAAGCTCTTGTTTGAAAAAGATTTAAAATTATTCCTCAAAAAACACCCTGATGTCGATCTAGTTAGAGGTTTGAATAATTTGCATGAGATTCTAGATTCTAGATTCAAGCTTCAGCACCATTGTACACTAAAATGAAGAGAATCATTCCTCGGTTTTAGATTACCATGTTCCAACAGACAACAAACATTATATTATATTACCATGAAAAATCACGGTAGGGTACAACAACTGAGCAATCCAATCGTGAAACATAATACAGATTTCTGAGAAGACATTGCTATGGAATATAGTACATTGGGTTTGGGAGTTTGAAAGACCGTGCAGCAACTGCATAACCCCACAAATCACTCCACTGATCCCCAGAGCTCCCATGAATCCTGTAACCTTCGTTCTCCAACTCTTCTCTCTTCTCAGACTTGTAACTAATGGCAGGTTTGCCTTTATCATAAGACTCTCTGTTTCATTGACAAAGAATATCAGTTGAAACTTGTTCAATAAAACAAGACACATATTTCCAAGAACCAGTAATTTATGTACCTTAAGATAAGTCTCTCCCAATTTCTGTACCCTGAAAGCATAAGGTTTGCCTCCGTGGCATTCCTTTGATACTCACTCCTCCCAGTTAAGAGAAATATCCTGAACCCCAATTCCTTAAGCTCGTTATACAAAATCAAATTGGGTACCAAAGCTGGGGCAGCAGCCGAGTTCACCCAAGCATCAAAGGAAGTCTCATTGAAGATCTCAAACCTGCAGTTCAAAGTTAGAAACAAAAGCCATAATCAACTCTAACAAAGAAATTCACATAAAGCAACTGCCATCTATTAAGAAAATCACTTCTAGATTTCAGATTTCACTCATTTTTTTATTGAAAGAAAGAACACGAAGTCTTTTGGCTAAAATTAACTTCCGACTAGGAATAGCAACCACATAGCATCTATGTTAGTTATGACTTTCAGTTATTCTTTACCTTTAGGCAACGTTTTCAATTCGTGAAAATAACAGAATCCTTAATGATTACATTACATTTGAAGAAACCCATCTTCAAAACAGTTCAGATTTCCTTTTCTTAAAGGCTAGTTTCATCGAGTGTCATACATCCACGACTTTTAACGCCCATCAGAACTTACATCCAAAACAGATTCTCAACTAAAGATTCCCGCTGCAAGATATATGATAAGAAAAAATGCATTTGAAAAAGTTTATTTACAGTTATTTAGACTTAATAAGTGAAGTAGGCATGTGCTTAATTTTTCTTTTTTAAATATGATATGAAAACAATTTAGGCTATGTGTGGTTTTAAGTTTGGATTGTTCCAAATTCAGTTTGGAAAGAAAAATCAACTTCGAAAATATTTGGTTACTGTACATTGAGATTTTGCCTGAAATCTCAGTTTCATAGAAGTAAGACTTAGGTTAAGTTAATCTTGTAAGCTTGTTTTACAAACTTATTTTAACCCAAACATAGTTGTACAAATTTTAATCCAAATATAGGTATACAAATTTTAATCCAAACACTCGGTTGTCATGGAAGCTCAAGGCAGGGAAGGAAGTTAATAGTAGATGAGAGATATAAAAGAATCCTATGTGTAACAGCAAATTAATTGACATAGTGCTAACCAATGCCAAGGCAGGTCCATATGGGGGATATATGTAGTGGGATATCTTTTCTGATGGCTACATGGTTGAGTATCCCTAAATACTCCCATTTATTCATTTTTGTTTTGCTGATTAAAATAAATATACCTCAATTTAATATTGTTTCAACCCGAATTATAAAAACAACTTACACAGATAATAAAAACTTATTTAATACAATGATCACCCATCTAAACTATTTGATCAAATAATTAAGTCTCAGACCTTTTTTTATCCAGTAAACCATTTTCTCACTGCTAAATGGAACAATTTAAATGTAATAAATAAATTTAGATATTGTTTTGGTAAGCTAATGCAATTTATATTATAATTACTTTGGACAAAGCATAAGAACTGCACTACCTAAGAATAAAACAACTCCAGCAAGCATATAAGCGTATAACAATGGCATTGCATCATACTTTGAGCTACCCATGCATCTTTTTCATATCATTGACCCACCCATAAGATAAACATCGCACTGCCCATCCCCTTTGTCTCTTTCTTGCTTTTGGTTAAAAAGCTTCAAAGCAAATCCATGCAGAACTTTCAACCCATGAGATAAATTTGGATATTATATGGCTGTTAAATCCAAATTTATAATTCTCATTTTTTACGACAACGAGCTCTTATTTTATTTAATACACATGTTTAGTCTAAGATTTCATAAAAATGGACATTCTATAGACCTTCAACGACTAATGTTCACATGACCGCCCAGAGATCTGACAGGTCCAACATTAATTCTTTCATACGTGTCAATTGGACATATGCATCCATAGTGACTACAGTGGATGCAATTGGAGTCTATCAATAAACTTCAACAGCCTTTCGTACCATTATTTCATATAAATGGTTATTTAAAAGAGTAGGTTAGAAAATCTACCATAATTACTAACTATGAAATAACATGTCGGTGTCCATCGACACACAGAATACATATGCAAATAATTCAAGATCTCAAAAAAATTATGGCGTTGGTTTCTATAAAATGAAATTTCAAGCACAATATTGATTTTACCTCAAACATCCTTTGTGTAGTGTCAGTATGATGAATATATTGCCCAAATACCGCAAAACATTATTGAGGATTTCTGATAATTTTAATAAAGTTCTAACATAATTTTAAAAAAGAAAAATACAATAATTTTCTAAAAACTTAAATTTATTGTATAAATTTTTATTATAATTATAAAAATAAGAAACAAATCATTTTGAACCCGTCATGGAAAAACATCTTTCTGCTCCAAAAAATAATTTAGAACATACTTGTGCACATAAATCTTTATTGTCAATTTATATAATATATAGATATGTCTTTCAGTATCCTACATTTTAGAGATTATACAGAGTGTCTGTGTCTGTGTCGTATTAGTGTGTCTGTGTTAGAATTTGTGCTAAATAGATTACTAATATGAGTAAAACCTGAAAGATTTGTTTATTAATTTTACAATCATAATAAAATTTTATATAATAAATTTAAATTTAAAAAAATATGTATTTCTGTCATTAAAATTGTATTAAATTCGTGTTAAAATATTGAAATATTTTTTGAATTGAAGATTTTGGAATATCTTATCCGATGTGTATATGAAACACAGACACGCTACGTGTTTGAGCCTCTTAGGTTGAACCCTAATGAACTTGAGTACACACATTCCAATCAAAATTCAAGGGCTACAAAAGCAAAAATCTAAAACCAATCAACAACATCATCGCTTACCCGAATCCAATGTCTTCATAGTAAGGCACGTTGGAGAGGAGCGTCTCATCGATATCGAACACCCACGCATCTCGTCCGTCTCCGACCAATCTCACGCTCCTCGCGAACGCCAGCGACAAATTCCCGACCACTTCGCAGTCCCTCCGGTACCTCTCTCCGGAAATGTACTCAGCCACGAAATCCACGCAATTCGCCGGCACGCGCTCCCACGGCCCCGCATTGTTCGTCTCCACCGCCAGCCTCCAGCTGTCGCAGTAATCGCTCGAGATCGCCTTCTCCGACGGCAACCTGAGGATCGGCTCCGAAAGAACGTGGCTGAGCGTTGAGAGAGCCACCAGCAGGGACAACAGACACACGCCGGAATCCATCGCCGGAAAACTGTTAGGCCTCAGAACGGACCCGGGCTCCGGCGACTGCTTTTCTTTTTCTTTTTTCTATATATAAAATAAAAAGGAGAAAGAAAAAAATGGTTTTCAAAATGAAACTGAAAATAATCACTCTTCGTTCGCATCGTGTTGGGTTTTATGGGCTTGCAAAAACCTGATCCTGAATATTTGTTTTTTTTAACTTTCTAAATTTATATTTTACTTTAAAAAAAAAAAACTTATGCAATAAAAAAGAGAAAACAAACACATGAACTAAAATGACTTTTTTATTTTTATTTTTTTCATCAAAATTAAATAAATCGGATTAAAAAAGATGTGTTAATTTAAATTTTAAACAGTGTTGATATAGACATTCTTTTTAAAGTTTTACTAAAATAGAAACACTCGTTGCATTCTAAAAATAAAAAGTTGACTCTGTATTCTTGTTCTGCCTAAAAATATCATACCTTATTTCTATGAATTTTTGTTGGAGCATTAAGAATTTTCTTCTTCTATGGGGCTATTTCATAAGTTGAAGTTAATTCTTATATTAGTATCTTAATCTTAATTAATATTATTTAAATTTTAAAATTTTAATTTTTATCAAATGATTTAAATACCATAACAA
>Ga0123341_1000628_pt1 | contig 22838 bp, 15 predicted proteins | sample Turbeapinknodule_FD_89959 | JGI IMG/M metagenome (GOLD analysis project Ga0123341, IMG submission 89959) | Root nodule microbial communities of legume samples collected from Mexico - Turtle bean Mexico pink nodule | ecosystem: Host-associated > Plants > Roots > Nodule | place: Mexico: Nepantla...
AATATAAGTTAAAACTATTTTTCAATTGATATTTGTTAAATTATTTCAATCAATGTTAATCAGACTTTTTTTTATAGATATTAACGAAATTATTTTAGTTAAAATTTGTAATAATTAATTTATGTTGTAATAATTTGTAATATATATAACTAAAATAATAATTTTTTATCTAGTGATTATTGAAATAATTTTCTAAATAAAAATAATTAATAAACTTACATTACCTTGTCCAAATGAAACATTTGAAATATTAGATATTTTTAAAAAAAAAGTAATTCAAATTTAACATATGTAAATTTTCTACTAACTGTGAAATTTCCTTTTCAAAGATTAAAAGCTAGTTTCTAATACCAGTATCAGTATCCCTATGCATCCTTACATAATCAATAATAGAATATGACCTTAATTTGTTTTCTGATAAGTCAAGCGTGATTATGTACAAGAATCATCCTTGTATTCCGTTTTAAAAAAATCTCTTGATGTTTTTAAGATTTTTTTTTGAATAATATCAACTAATAATAAAATATTTTTGAATAGTACAACCCATTTTAATAATAAAATATTATATTCAACTAATAAAAATAAAATAATAATATTATTGATTGTCAAATAAGTAAAAGTGTATAAAAAATAGTGTAAAAGTAGCATTTGAAAAGCCTGAGTGAAACTCTTTCGTTAGGAGTCCTTTTCATTCATATATTTCATTTTCCCATCCTCACTTTTTCTCATGGAAAAAACCAGTGAAGACAATTGACAAAAGGCCTTAGATAATGAAATGATGTAAACATAACGTAACGATGATGTCTTTTTTTTCACCTTCTATGTTTTTGTGATGACTAGCACACCATTGACCTTGGAAATAATGTGTTTAATAAGGAGCATGTGGTTTCATTTTAGTTATAAATGAACATAATGGGAAGGCGTTAAAGGGTCCTTGTCGGTAAGCAAAAGGGTTGCTTTCCAAGAGTTGCTACACTACAAGGATCCTTTTCCAAGACTCACTTTGTTTCCTCTTTTGTGTGGATCAAGTTCTTAAAGGATAACCCCATTGCACCAGATCTCTATTCGCTGCCATTGTCTGTTCACCCTTGCTCTTTCTTACTTCTCCATAATATCATATACACAATTGATATGCTAAGGAGTTAATATTTTATTTTCCATTCGGGGAAGTGAAAGTGAAAGAGAAGTTTGATGATGTATACAAGACTGTAACATTAAACATGCAGCTTGGTAAAGATGAAATTTCCTACCATTTTCTCAAAAATTTCACCTGCTTTTCTTCACTTTAGCTCATTATTACAATGTCTGTTATCAAATCAAATTAATTGTGGCCCCACTGTTAGAATGATGGACTAAAGTTTTATTGAAGCCTTTGAGAGTGATGATGATAATCATAATTGCATTTCTACAGTAAAAGTAGCACTCATCACAGACTTTGGTAGATGTACCAGCCTTGCTTTGACTTTCTCACTTCAACATGCTTTTGCCAAAACAACTTCAAACTTTTAGCTTTTGTCACTACTTTCAGAGGAAACTCCTGATACTCAAATAGAGTTTGCAGGTGGAATTAACTAGGAAGTGTTATTTTCGTAGTAGTCAAGTTCATTCTATTTTCGAGAGTTAAATACCATTTTGGAAGCTAATTCTCAAGCCATCCGCAAAGGAAGTTCTTGCAGTTCACTGTCTAATATTTATTGAATGACGTAACAAACCATCTGTTGATTTTGCATGAGTCCTTCTTCAATTGAACGTGTTATGTTTAGGCTTATATCAGTTGCGGATTGATGGTCAAATATGGATTCTTATGCTGATCCTCAACCTACTGTAACTGTCCTATGCTACTTAGTTAATCTAGCCCCCACTTGGGTCATTCCATCTTAAATTTTTCAGTACTTTGGGTTGATGGGATAACCTTTAACTCTGGTGTTTTGTCGGCTAAACGTTCATTTCTTCTTTCTGACTCATTTTTACCCTATTTACATACACTGCCCACAATTTTTGAGGTCAGATAGGGAGTTCACATCACATCTTCTTATTCAGTATGAAATGAATGTCATTCATTTTTTGCTGAAGCATATGGGTGAATGAGACTCATACGCTGGGGCCACTGTTGCCTGCTTCTGGATTGCCTGCCCTTTTATCTAATTTGATCACAGATGATGATTGGAACCAGCTAGAGAATTTGAAGATTTAGTTTATCCCTTTTAACAGGTTCACCAATTGATGCCACTTCATACACACGCACACAATGGAAAAGTAAATTCCAGTAGAAATAGTCAAGGTCATGATAAGTTCTTATTAGTTGTTTCATAGTCATATTGAAGGACTGGTATATGCCTTTGAAGTTATTTAGATATACTTTTGGTATTGTTTGAGGGTGCAAGTCGATCTCAAACTTTGACAGCTTAACATCTTCAAATGTTATGGATTTGCAGTATTTAGTCTTCAGATAGAAACTAGCGTAGCTCTTGTATATTCATACCTTGAAAACATTGAAGCCATTAATAGGGTAAATCTCTCTTTCTCTCTCTACACACACACACATATTATATATATATCCATGACAACATGTAGCCTCATGGTGCTTCATCTTCTAATGAATTTATCTTGGTTCATACTGCACTCTTAACGTGAGGGAAATTCTAGCTCATGATTTGGGTAAAAGGTTCCTTTCCTTTTCTTGAATAGGTTGGAATTGATGAAGCCTCAATTCAATGTTGCTGTGGCTCTACTTATTAGCTTGCTCTGTATTCAGCATTCATTTTGTGGTTAGTATCACCATTTATGATACATTTGGTATTTGACCTTCCAGCTGTCACCACTGGTATTCCTTATGTACGTACTTATATTTATTTAGGTGCTTGCCTGCTTGAAAAAGTTTTAAAGCTTTACATTTTGCTTCTCAGTCATAGATTGAATCCAAATGAATCATTATACATTATGTTTTTCTCTTTTGCTTCTTGTTTTTACCTACAGATGAACCTTCTGATACTGGACCAAACAAGTGGAAATGTAGATGCTCTTCATTACAAGGGAAGCATATATACTCTCCTGCTAATTGTTCCAAGTCATGTGATTGCCATTCAGGTATAACGATAGTTTTTTATTGGCTAGTCGAACACAACCTTTTTTAACCCTTCTCGCCTTCTATGATCTTCTAAATTGGGAGTTGTAGTTATTAGTTTATATGCATATAACAAGAGTGCTGTATGGATCCACATTCACTATTTTCGGAGAAGGAGTGAGACTGTGTGGTCACATCCTGAATATTGTTTGGTAACTTCTTTACCTTGCATGTAGATGCTGAAGAGAGTGCATCCATATGGACATGCTTATGTGATTCGAATGGTTTTCCTGAAGTGTCAGCAGATGGCCATAACCTTAACTGTTTTAAAGCCTGCAATTGCACGTGGGGTATTTTTCTTTCTCCCACTGTCTTCCATCTCTTTTGTTGACTGATTGTGATTTCAAAAACTGAGTTAGGCAAAAAACAAAAATGCATACCGCAAAAAGTAGAATTGCTTTATATGGTGGTTACATTGTAATTACAGAAATTTTGGACTATGGTGGAAAAATGTGATTGATGCAACAGCAATCATGGTATGGAAACTTCCAAAACCCCAAGATTTTGAAACTGCTTTAAAGCCCTTTTTATGAAGGTTTAAAACAGGATTCCATAGCGCATCGATTCTTACTTTGAAGAATGATTTTCTCTTCAATGTTTCTTTGTTCTTATTGATGACGGCATAACCTGTACTTTGCACAAACCGAATGGCTTTTTCTCATATCAAGATACTCAATCTAGTTCATAATTTTGAGTGTTCTGCAGGAACTGTCAGGATGCCACTAGGTTCAAAGAAGCAAATTTCGAGCAAGATTGTAGTAGTTATTCTATCAGTATGTCTTACATGCACAACTATTGCATTTCTTGCCTCAGTTGTATGTCAGGTCTGCCGAAGGGAGAGATGTCCTATTCAATCACCAATGATCTCATCAGATAAAGAAACAAGTTACAGTAGCACCACCAACTTAATTAGTCATAAAACTTCTTCGCCTGTTAGTCATATTACAGGTAAGACAGTTTAGTGTTCACTATTCTTGGAGTCTATTTCTCAGTTTAAATGTTATTTGTTTCAAACTGTCCATATTTTTTTGTTCATAATTCTCCTCTTCTCCTTTTTTAGGATGCTTTCAGAAATCCTCTTTGTTGTTTGGTAGCCAAAGACAAACCTTTTATGGAAATATTATTCAATTTTCATTCGCTGAACTAGAAAATGCCACCGAAAAATTTTCAACTTCCAATCTAACTGGACTAGGTGGAAGTAGTTATGTATACCGTGGTCGGCTGAAAGATGGTAGTAATGTGGCAGTCAAGAGACTAAAAGATCAAACAGGGCCTGAGGCAGACTATGAGTTTCTAACAGAGGTTGTGCCTAATCTTGCTTCTATTTTCTATGATTGGTCTTGGTCATGTTATATTACAATGTTCAATAAAAAGAAGGATGAGCCTAAAACAATTTTTTGGTTTGTTTAGATTGAGCTATTGTCTAGACTTCATCATTGTCATCTGGTGCCATTAGTGGGATACTGCTCAGAACTAAAAGGAAAAAATGTTCAAAGGTTGCTAGTGTTTGAATACATGACTAATGGAAATTTAAGGGATCGCTTAGATGGAGTTTTTGGAAAAAAAATGGACTGGTCAACTCGAGTTAGAATTGCATTAGGAGCAGCAAGGGGCTTGGAGTATCTTCATGAAGCAGCTGCTCCAAGAATTCTGCACAGAGATGTCAAATCAACAAACATTCTTCTGGACAAAAATTGGCAAGCAAAAGTATGAGTTGGTTGTTCTCTACGGTACTTCTAACCTCTAGAAAATGGGTAATTACTTGAGAAAAGACAATGCAATTTAAGAAGGGTAATAAGATACCGAAAGCAAATTCTAATTTTACTGGTTTTTCATGTCTTTTGTACTGTTAAGCTTATTTTTCAAATCCATAGAACTCTTTTTCATGAAGAAATAAAGTTAACTAAACTGTAGGTGGAAGCTGCCACTTAAATGATCGTAGCTTTTACAGTCCCTTTAAATAATCAATTTGCAGATAACTGATCTTGGTATGGCTAAAAGTTTGAGAGCTGATGACCACCCCAGTCGTTCAGATTCTCCAGCAAGAATGCAGGGAACATTTGGCTATTTTGCACCTGAGTATGCAATTGTTGGGAGAGCCTCTCTTGAGTCTGATGTCTTCAGTTTTGGAGTGGTTCTTCTTGAGCTTATCAGTGGTCGGCAACCCATCCACAAATCTGCAGGCAAAGAACAAAGTCTCGTTATATGGGTATTGTAAACTAATGATTCCTTATTACATTAACTTAAACTTGCTTTAGTTCTTCTTTGGAGGATTTTTCATGAGAAGGAGGATCTTTGTATAATGTCTCAGATATACATATACTAACATGCAGCTTTGTTAATCATCGGGTCTTTTTACACCGTGTAATGTTTTTCATTTTCCAGTTACAATCCTCAACTTGGACGACTCAGTTTATTCATGATTACCATCTTCAGTTTATAGCCTGCTTAATCAATTGTACTAAAAAATATATTATGAAACTTCAAAAAGTATTGAATTAACTTGTCAAACTTCTATTTTAGGCAACTCCTCGCTTAAAGGATAGCAGGCGAGTAATAACAGAGTTGGCTGATCCACAGTTGAAAGGAAACTTTCCAGAAGAAGAGCTGCATATAATGGCATACTTAGCTAAGGAGTGCTTGCTGTTGGATCCTGACACTCGACCAACTATGACTGAAGTTGTTCAAATTCTTTCCAGTATCTCCCCAGACAGATCTAGAAGGAGAAGAAACATTCCAGTGAGCCGTTTTCAGGTGCTCACCGTCCTCATTTCTTAATTTTGAAAACTTTTGCATGATGTATATTTTGCTTGTCTGATACTTACACTTAAATCAACTTCCATCATAGATAATCCTCACATTGTAAAAGGAATAAACCATATCCTGAGTTTTCTCTTGTTGAACATGTAAAGGAACCGGAGGACTTGGAGAATCAAAGACAAGCTCCATCAAGTATATTTCCAACTTGTGATTTATTGCCATTAGGTGTTGACAACAATCTTAATGTTGGGAATGAAAATAAAGATGCACATGCAGTTTCAAGTGAGCATATGGAGAGTTTGATCCTCTTTAGTCCAAAGGGAGAGAGGTGGCATGCATCAGAGGAGGAAATGGTAGATTTAACTGAGCCTCGTTTCGAATCATTTTTCATGACAAACCCCAATTTCCCTTGATGAAAGCATAGAACAGAAGTCTTTGTGTTGTGGACTATGGTACAACTCTTTCGCTTGTGTATGGTTCAGTGGGATACCTAGGAGGATGCATTCTAGTCTTCAGAGTATGCTCATCTAATTTATTTATTTTTCACTTTCCTTTAAAAGGGTCTTGTGCATAGTTTTAGATATCACGAAAATAAATTTGGTGTACTGTTGTACAGAAAAGGGAAAGGTGATTCTGGTTCTACTTTATTTGAAGAAGAATTTCAATGTGATATTTTTGTACACTCATCATAAGTAAACTTGTAATTAGCAATAAAATATTAACACTAAGCACTGAACTAATTGAATTGAACTTACTAACACGCGTGGCTCAGTTGACAACAAGCCTGGATTCATTCCTGCAGAACACGTCCCTAAGGGGACAGTGAGTTTCAAGTGTGATAAAACTAGATCCGGACTAAAAAGTAGTTCATAACTGGCCCAAATGTAGTTGCCCTGTTGACTGACACATCATAAATTAAATCCAATTTAGGTTTGTTAGATTGTCATATTTCAATAAGTCAATTCTTATAAGATGTTATAGTCTGATGGGTTTTGTATTATCATTTATTGATTTTTAAAATTTAAAATAAATTGTTTCTGATGACATGAGAAAATATATAATACCTACTTAATAAATGTCACTTTCTCTACAAAAGGAATTCTTAGGGTCTATTTGTATTATGAGTTAATTTCACCTTCCATTTTGTTTAGACGGAAAATATGAAGACTTACTTGAGAGGTCATTTATTCTGAAAACATCATTTATTCTCTTGTGATAATCTCTTCTGTTGTTAACAACACTTTAAGAGTTGTGTTATTTCATGGGTTGGTGAGTGTCAACCAATCAATTGGATTGATATCACGTGTTGAAAGATAAACAGATGACCCATGAGACTGTGTACATTACTACATTCTATGTACTGAGTCAAATAAATCGGAATGGTTGCTTGTGAGCAACTTTCATAAATTAAGACTGGCTTGACAAAGTTAATGTGTTAGCTGGGGTGGCATATGTGATTTTGAATGAGCCTTTGAATGGTAGATGAGAGTGTGACTTGAGGAATGTATGGTTGGGATCTTGGACTAGTACATAAGAAACCCACATGACTTATTCGTTGAACCGTAGAGGTAACCTTTGTATGCATAGTTTATGTGATGGATCCACCTCCTCCTCCAACCACACCGTTGCTAAGTGCAGCTCCCCCTCAAAGAGGATTCTTAGATACATGGTAACGAACTTGAGTCTCTCTTTGCTTAAGTTCTGCAACTGCATATTTATTATTAAACTAAACTATAGGAATGTAACATGAAAGTGAAATTGATAGTGTATTGGTTTTATATGATTTTCAGCTTATGGTTTCTGTGCTGCTGCGGTCTATTTAGTTGCTGTTTTCCTCCCCTTTTCGAGTTCGGCCCTCCTCCACTCTAGACTCTACTCTTTGCTGCTTTATTCTATCCAAAAAATGTACTTAAAGGATTTTCATTTTGTATGAGGTACTGCCAGAGGTGGCGGTGAAAACTAATTTAACTTTCCAAGAGACAATGTTGCTACTTGGTTGTTGCTGGAACCTCAACATTTGACATATAAATTTGTTTCCATTCAACAATAAGCCTCAATGATGATCATGAAACTCTGAGCATGTAAAAAGTGCATAAACTAAACATAACTTTACAAAATCACTTTATATTTAAAAAGTGCATGGTTGCTTGAGGGAAAGGCTCCTAAAAACATGTAACTAATAGTGAGACTAAACTAAGAACAGGATTATGGCAGAGGATGCAGAGGGTGTTGTTTATAATATATGAAGATAGAAATGGCAACACGTGGGGTCACAACACTCGTGCATAAAAAATCTTGCCAAATCCTTGGGATGAGTCTTCCAGCATGGATCCAGTCTGTACTTGAGCTTAACTAACAATTTGATACATCTACCCATCGGAAGGTACAACCAATCGCAATTCCACTTAATGTTCTCACAAACGTTAAAAAGCACAACACTGAACTTAGTTTCGTTATTACGTGATAAAGTGGGGTGATTGATCTACACAGTGGAGGCTCAGATGCAACAAAAAGAGGCTCAAGAGACTAAAAAACGTAGAAAACGCATCAAACTTCATCTTAAGACGTGATGAAAATGCTCGAACACTTCGAGAGAAGTTGAAATGACAGCATTTAGAAAAAGAGGACTTGTGTTGTGTGCAAAGGACTGAATGTGAAGAAATTGAAGAGAGAACATGTTTCATTAAAAAAATATTATGATGCAAGATTCAATTATTAAAACAACATCATTAAAATTAAGAAAATATTGTCGCATTCAGACGTACATTGTAGGAGTTATGAAAAGTGAAAAGTGGGAGAGTAGTGATTCAGCGCCAGTTATGGCAATGGGAACCTGAGCTGGGTCTGGGAGTGCGTGTTAGAATTACAAGGATGCAACACGTGTCCAGATTCCATAGCAGCGTATCTAACGCAGTCAACTCTTCCTCGGATCATTCGCACGTTAAAATATGTTAACAATTCATCTCTCTCTCTTAAAACAACTTTGTTTGGTTGGAAGGAAAGCAGCAACCCCTGCATGGGTATGATCCCTACGGCCCTACTTACCCGCCGGACTAAACTCTTCTCTTAATTTTATCCCACTTGGATTGGATTGGATTCAATAATATATAATCATAGAATAAACATGTAAATGATGAAAATCACATAAATCCAAGGCAGCAAATGAAATAAAATTCATTCATTGAGGATGAAAAGCGTGCCACTGTTACAATAAACCATACTTCTTCCCTTCCTCAACGTGGATGCTTCCTAGTTGCCACCACCATATCAAACATCAAAGTAAACTATAACAAAAAACAAAAAACTTGCATTCTTCGTTCTCAGGGTTGTACTTGTATGAATGTTAACTTGCAATAGCATAAGGGTGTACTTACTCTCTCAACAAAGTCTGAGATAATTGATAAATAATTATCTTGTATTTTCGGCAATCCGTGTGAAAAATACTTAGTTGACGAAGTAAACCCCAGTTAGCCATTTCTACTGTTTAAATGAATTGATCTTTCCTTACACACAAACCTATTTCCTCTTTTGATTTTTTTATAATTTAATATTTTTCTTCAGGATTATGTTTGCATTTTTTTTATAAATAAATCTCGGTTGGACATGTTCCTCCACCTTCAAGGGAAGGGTGACAACTACAAGCAAATGAATATACTGCTCCTCTCACTCTGCATTACTCGAATGACCCATTTGTGTTTGAATCCTCAAAGTGGTTTCTAGTTGGTCGGGGACAAATCAAGAAGCAAGGTGGAAGAGATGCAGATGTAAGAAGTTGGTTCAAAAGGGGCATGGCTTTGCTTGTAGCAGAGGGAAATGTTCGGGAATCTGCCTCACTTTTTGTTGGAATAACTGTAAGAAACCAAATCTATTGTTTGTTGGCATCTCCTTTTTATGCTTTTGACGATTTGCACTTTCTTGCTGCAATCACTTCCGGTTGCTTTTGGATGATCAACAAACATTTGATAGAAAAAATCAAGTTTCAGTGTTTAAATTGCTCCCAGATTCATATTTTTTATTGAAGAAAGCTTGATACTTCTGGAATATCGAAATGGCTTTTGGTAATTCGAGATCTGCAAGGTTCGTTTCCTTTATTGTATTTTTCGAGTTTCAAGCTATTTAGTACCACGTACTATTACTACATCTGAGCTTAGACTATAAACAGATTACTAAACTTCAACTCTACCCTTCAACAGTAAAAGCATGATTTGAGATTGAGTTTCATTAATATTTAATTGTAAGTTTCATGGCATATTTTAGGTTTGAAGATGATCCGGAGCTAGCTAAATTTCCTGCAAGTAACGGTGACAACGGTTTCAAGATCAAATACCACATTGATGGGACACAAATACCTGAGCCTAGTTCCAAAATGGCAAAGAAAAAGGTGACGGGGAAGTTCTTGAAAGCTAGAATGTTGTCAAGAGTGTTCTCAGAAGACTATGACAGAGTCAAACGAAGAGTATTAGATCCTAGGGGACAAACCATACACCGATGGAACAAGATTTTCTTGGTAGCATGTTTGGTGTCTTTGTTTGTGGACCCTTTGTTCTTTTATCTGCCAGTGGTTCGAGATGAAGTGTGCATTGATATTGGAATAACTCTTGAGGTTATCCTCACTTTGGTAAGATCAGTGGGGGATGTCTTCTACGTGATTCAGATTTTCTTGAAGTTTCGTACGGCTTTTGTTGCTCCTTCTTCAAGGGTTTTTGGGAGAGGAGAACTTGTTGTAGGATATTCTAAGATTGCAGTTAGGTACCTTCGCAAGAGTTTCTGGTTAGACTTCGTTGCTGCCCTGCCCCTTCCTCAGGTACCTTGCTGAAAATGTTCTTTCTCATTACCAAAAAAAAAAGTGTAGTAGTATGTTTAGAGAATGGTGCTTTGAGATGCTAAATATGCCTTTTTGCTACGTTGATTCCAGGTGTTAATTTGGATTATTATCCCAACTCTCAGGGGTTCAACCATGGGCAACACAAAAAATGTCCTTCGCTTCTTTATCGTTTTCCAATATTTTCCAAGGCTGGTTTTGATTTTTCCACTCTCATCACAAATTGTAAAAGCTACAGGGGTGGTGACAGAAACAGCATGGGCAGGGGCTGCTTACAACCTAATGCTTTACATGTTGGCTAGCCATGTAAGTAGCTGAAATCAAAACTACATTTTCTTGATTGCTCATGCAGCTGAAGCCTTTTCCTTAAGTTATCATGTTTATGACAGAGAAATTAAGTCTCGCATTAAGAGAAAAGAGTTAATGCAAACCAATTTTTATTCTCTCTCAAAATCAAACTACATTGGGGTTTATATTTTAGCACATGTTAACATTATGCAACCTGTTTTTCATTATTTTGGTTTTTGAATGGGAAATATTCCAAAAAGATTTTAGGGGCTTGCTGGTATCTTCTATCAATCGAACGACAAGAAGCATGTTGGAGAAGTGTATGCGATTTGGAAAAGTCATTTTGTGAATATGGATTCTTTGACTGCCACAGGGTTAAAGATGCCCACAGGCTCTCCTGGTTTATAGCAAGTAATATCACAAATTTATGCTCACCAAATGCAAAACATGACTTCTATCAGTTTGGTATATACGCTGATGCCGTGACTTCCGAAGTTACATCCTCAGCATTCTTCAACAAATACTTTTTTTGCCTGTGGTGGGGTCTAAGGAATTTGAGGCAAGTGTTATGCAGTTCTTTTGTTCTACCTTATTATCATCTTTTACACCTTAGTTAAGCTTCTATAACAATTATGCCATCCCCTTTCCTTTCTTCAAAACAGTTATTAGCATCATTCATTCAAAATTCCTCTATTCTATTTCTTTTCATCTACTTGTGCAAAAGATAATGTGATCCACTCTGATCAAATGAAGGGAATTTTTTTTCTTCTTTTCATTGCTCTTCCCTAGCAACTGGTATAAAATTTTCATGACTGTAATGCTTTTCTGATTGGAGGATGCAGTTCGTTGGGACAAGGCCTTCTCACCAGCACATATGTTGGAGAGATAATGGTCGCTATTGTTATTGCAACTCTTGGATTGGTTCTTTTTGCGTTGCTAATTGGTAATATGCAGGTAATGAAAGTGTCTTTTACCTGTATTTTCTCCATTATTAGAATGTAGTTCACATAATAGAAGTTGAATTTTGCAGACATATCTGCAATCAACCACTGTTCGCTTAGAAGAGTGGAGAGTGAAAAGAACTGATACAGAACAATGGATGCATCACAGACAGCTACCTCCAGAACTAAGAGAATCTGTGCGTAAATACGACCAATACAAATGGCTGGCCACAAGAGGAGTAGATGAAGAATCACTTCTCAAAGGACTCCCCGTGGATCTTCAGAGAGACATCAAACGCCACCTTTGTCTCGATCTAGTACGAGGAGTAAGTCCCAGCTTCACAACACAATACCCACATCTCAAAATTAAATCTTTTTACCATAACTAAAACGTAGAGTGAAGATAGAATTAAAAAAAAAAAATCATGGTGATGAACAGGTGCCTTTATTCGATCAAATGGATGAGAGAATGTTGGATGCAATCTGTGAGAGGCTGAAGCCAGCACTGGGCACAGAGGGCACGTTCCTTGTGCGCGAGGGTGATCCTGTGAATGAGATGCTCTTCATAATCCGAGGCCATCTTGATTCCTACACCACGAACGGGGGCCGGGCCGGGTTCTTCAACTCGTGCCGTATTGGGCCGGGTGAGTTCTGCGGCGAGGAGCTTCTAACATGGGCCTTGGATCCAGGGCCCAGTGTGATCCTCCCTTCGTCCACTCGAACAGTGAAAGCCATCTCGGAAGTGGAGGCTTTTGCACTGATAGCAGAAGACCTGAAATTCGTGGCGTCACAGTTCAGAAGACTGCACAGCAAACAACTGAGACACAGATTCAGGTTTTATTCGTACCAGTGGAGAACCTGGGCTGCGTGTTTCGTTCAAGCCGCGTGGAGAAGGCATAAGAAAAGGAAGGAAGTTGCTGAACTAAGGGCCAGGGCCATTAACAATGCTCTTCCTGGGACACCAACGTATGCCAAAAAGGTCGCCAAGAGTACTAGGAAAATTGTTCATGTCTCTTCTCCCACAGATTCTGGAGTTGTCTCCTCTTTGCCAAAGCCAGCAGAACCAGATTTCACCGTTGATGAACGATATTGATTATTTAATTCAATATTAAAAAAAGTTTTAAAATGTAATATATAAACTTTTTTTTCTACTAACATTTTAAACTTTTTTTTCCTTATCAGCAACGCTGTAGTGTTTTAAGATGTTATGGTAAATATTATAATCAATCTAAGTTGGCTAGCTTTAAGATGAAGCATTTCAAGTATCTTAGTAACAATATTACTAGCCATATTGAAATCATAGAATTAATATACAATCACGAATCAACGGAGAAAATAAATAATATAAAATTTAACTTAGTTACAACTAATATCCACAAATAACTAATTAGGTTATCATTTTGTTCGGTTTGTTACAATTTTATTACAAGTACAATATCTCTTAAATAGAGATTATAAAGGAGATACAATAATTAAAACCACCCACTAAAACATGATGTCTAGTCAACACAGTTCAATTGGTCTTGATTTCACACTCAACCGATACTAGTTACTTGTATAAAAATAATATTATCCTAATTAATCAATCATTTTGAGAGTATTTTTTTTTCTCTCTCTCTAATATCCCCTCTTCTTGTTTTCATTTTATTCAATCACGTAATTAAAACCTTAAAATATGCAGAATTGAATTATAGATTAAAGATGAACTTTACGAAAGTGCTTGTGATGAACTATACAAATGTTGCTGTGATTCTTGTAGCTAGTTTATGACCTAGAGTGAGATAATCAGACTCTTAAATGTGTTTGATGATTGTACAGAAAAAAAAAATGTATAAAAATATAAAAGAAATTCAAGTTATACAAAATAATCAGTTTAATTTCTCAATATTAATACTTAGAGATTCAAATCATATTTTTTTATTTCGAAATCCAAAACTAGAATTACCTTAACTTTCAGGAACTAAAATATCATTACACCCAAATAATTTTAGTATCAAAATAAACGTGTTAACATGAGTTCCTTTGACTTGATGCAAAAATCAAATACATGTTTAACAAGCCACTTTACCATATTTTACATAACTTTGTTGGGTGACGAAACTAACTTCATTGGCAACTAATTCCAAAAAATATTTTGAGATTTTAATAAATTTATAAACTAAATTGACAATGTCTCCTTTTTTAAAGATTAACGACCTTCTTCCGTTTATGATTTATATGATATTGATGGTTTTGGATTGATATAAACGTTTCCCAGGAAAAAGGGATGATTCATAAAAGTAGCAATAAGTATTAAAAATTTATTGGGCTATTTTGTTGTGTTGTGAGATTTGTGTAGCTTTCGTACCAACGAATGGATTCATGGTGTATTCCACCAAGAACACCTGACTCTGCATGAACACACACAGTTTCGTGCTAAGTCATGAATATGAATGTATCCACCAACCACTCACCATCATATGCATCCCACAAATGTATAGTGCCACCTGAATTTCATTTCTGAATTTCTATTATAAGAAAATTGAGAGAAAACGCGTTGAAAAATGGAAATTTTAGACTTTTTTTGGATACTTATGTTAAGAACTATAGGAATGAAGTTTTGTCAATTAGTTCATCATACCATAAATCCATCTTAAAGGTCGCTAACCATTCCTAACTCTAGAAAGGAAGAATAAGACAATAAAAACTACTATATATATTGATGCTTGACATTATTATTTAACTTGTAAATTGGTACTACGTAGTGATTGAGGTATATATTTTGAAGATACGTGTATAAGAATTTATATTTATTGATTCCAAATACGTGTTCTTCTTTGATTAAAACGCGTGTTAATTAGCGAAATAATGAATTAGTTAATATAGAAGAAAGCAAAGCAATAAAAGAGGAGAAGAAGAAAGAAGAATGATAGGAAGCAGACAAGTGCCTGAAAGTGGGAAACCATGTTGGCCTCCACGGAAGCTGACTCACCCAAAGTTTATCATCAATCTCAACTTTCAACTCTCTGTGCGCAACGCTTACAATCTTTTATTGCGTTCTGCACTCTTTTTTATGGACATTTTATTCTCATACTTTTGTCTTATTTGGGGGAGTGGTAACCAAATATGAAGTTTTTATCAAAAAATTGAACTTAAATAGCATATTTATTAATAATAATAATAATAATAATAACAAGAAGAAGAAGTGAGTTTTTAAATAATTTTTGTAATGTAAAATTCTCATCACACCTTTTATCTCGACACGATAATATTAGGTGATTTATAAGTTTAACAAATTTTTATTAAAATATATATTAATTGTTCTGATATTATGTTGAAAAGTGAAATTTTAACTTTAAATCAATTTTATAAAATTATTTGTATTTATTTATATATCATAAAATGTCTTTATCTCCTATCAACGTGTGATGTTCAACAATTACTTATGTATTGTCTAGATCGAAAGGTTGAAAGGTCAGTAACGAGATGAAAAGCTTCACAAACATGAATAAATAATTAAATAATAAAACTATAGCAAATCCCATTAAATAAACTCAAATATGTACAATATGTTTAATAAATGTAAGGTACGAAGAGTAAAAGTCCAATTGGGTGTAAAGTCCAATAAGTGAGTATTATAAATAGTAATAAACTCAAGAGGTAAGTAGAGTGAATTTTATCTGATAATTTAACAAAATCAATTCTGACTTTATTATCAAAGTCCCTTGTAGATACACACATCTGCCCGAGAACTGATCCTGAACCCAAAAGTCAAGAGTCCAAGTTGACTAAGTCCGATCAGTGAGAGTTTGTATCATATATCCAAGAACCAGTTCAAGCCCAAACCAGTAAACAGTGTGGTCGAAAGCCTAAACCCAAATCAAGAGACAGTGAAGTCGAGAAGTTCATAAGAGAAAAAGTTAATTGTTTCTAGACATTGTAAGAACAACTTATATCCAACTTCCTCTTAATTATTGGATTCTACATTTTCACACATTTTAGTGGAACCACACCATTTTCAATTTAATTGGTTGCAAAACAAACCCTTCTTATATGATTCAGTCTTAGAACAAGAATTCTCATAAAGAATCAATTATCATAATTAGAAGCTACGGGAACAATGGCAACTTCTTTGTAACTAATGGAATGCAACATGTTAAGACCCGGCAACAACTAACACATAGATCTCCCTTACTATCACTTTTCTATTACTTTTTTTTTTGTGTCACATCACTATTGGATGACCTGATTCCAAAGGAACACAATCTTTAGTAGTATTTCTCTAACATTCTGTACAGAATATATAAACAAATAATGTATAAGGCAATAGTGTAGTGATCTTAGGGTTAATTTCAAGAGTAATAGAAAGGTATTGCAAAAAGGAATCCTCATTTTAGCACTTTGATTTTGTAAAATTCCTTTTCACATAAATAAATTTTATTCAAACAAGTGAACGTATCCTATAAATGTCAAGTCACCATGTCATCACGTGAACGATATCAAAGTCCCAATCGTACTTTGCATCCCATGGATAGTGTGGTGATTTCTCAAAGAAAATGGACAAAAGAAGAAGAATGAAACTAATGGGAGTTTCCACTTTTTTCTAATAATCTTATTGCCTGTTACTTAAAAACAAAAAGAAAATAAAAGAAACTAATGGTAGTTACCACTTTTTTAATACCCATATTGCTTGTTAATTACTTTTTATAATGCCCTAATTGGTTGCTTATACTTTTCTCTATTGCTTTATTGGCTACTTTCTCTAATACCCTTATTGGTTGTTACTTAATAGTGCTCGCAATGGATTAATTACGAGTTAATTAATGCATGCACCATGCATAACTATGATTAGGCTCGTTTGGAGTTTAAAATAAAAATAATGATGGTCAAAAAACGTTGAATTTGCTTTTGAATTTCCATAGAAAATTAGTTTCTAAGCAAACTATTTCCTCCGTCGCCCTCTTAGCCTCTGATCTTTTTAAATCTAACAAAATAAAGAAGTTAGTGGATATTAATGCATTGGTGCTTAGTGCTTATTAGGTTAGAAGTGATATAGAGAGAAAATGAATAAGAAGAAGGATAAAATTAGACAAAAAAAAAAAATATGGTTTAGATTCATAAGAGAGGACATTAGAAAAAAAACCTAAACAAATGGTTATCGACATTGGAGTTAAAACTTGAAACATATTATAATTATTTGAATATATATTTAAGATCTTAAATATTTGAACAAATATTTAACTTATTTTGTACCCGGTAAAATTTTGATTTTGGTAACAATAAATTGTGTCATTTTTTGTTGTTGTTAAAGATTGATTTTAACTCTAACAATAATATAATAACTATTGAAGTTGATGAAAACATTGAATTGATTTTATGATTTAGTGAATTAAAATGAGAGAGAACAAATTGTGGATTAACTTTTATTGATTCAAGTATTTAATTAACATAAATAGTTATTCGACAAAATGAATATAAAATAAGAAACGATTCTGTCGTGTAAACCTTTTCAATTATTTGATGAATAAAACATGTCATGGAGATTGAGATACCATATAAAGTAGAATTTTGTGTTATTGAGGTTTCCAAACTTTCTTTTCCCTATTAGATCACAGTCATTTTGAAAAGTAATATTTGTGGTAATATATCAATCTTGAATGATTAAAATAGTTCTTGCAACTATGTTTTTAGTAAACATATATAGAAAACTGAGTTTGAGTGTAGCTTACTGAACAACTAAAGCGAAATTATCAAAAAATCTATTACTTTTTTTTTTTACTTTGAGTATGTTGTTCATTCTTATCCTCCAGAATGATGATTCTAAAATGATGATCACAAACAAAGAGATTCAAATATGGATAAAATTTGCAAAATCGTTTGAGTGGCTGAGAAATTGTGTTGATGATGGCCAATATTATAATTCAACACTAATTCGGGTTAAAACTAAAGACTGATGCTAGTAATTTGTTATGCAACATGAATGTTAGAGTTGATTTTGCTGTGAACGCTAAGTGTTGTTAATTATAATTTTCCAACATAACAAACTAGCTTTGAGCATCATAGTTTTAATCCTTTAGTTAAGACTAAAATTTTGTGGTATGTTCCATCACCCTTTAATACATAGTGTTCTGTAAATTGTTTTATCTTTCTTAAATTTTTGTGACATGACGCAAAAAGGATCTATTTGAAAAATGATTCCCCTAAAGTTGTCATCCCAACCATAAAGCACCATTAATAAAAGCATAGCCAATAAATACAATTGATGAGGCACATTCATAAACGTTTTATAACACTGGAACAAAAGTGAGTTTAAATCACAATTTTGTGAAAGCAACACGTGCACACATTGTTGACCAAGTGGAATTTCACTCATGAGTTTGGCTTATAGAATATATATATTTTGGAGAAACCTATGGAATATGTAACCATGATTCTTAAAGTATATGGAGTTATATTGGTTAATTAAAAGTAAAGTAGTAAGGTTTAAATAATTGCATATAGTTACATACGTAATCAATCGCAATTGTCACCTTTTCTTTGAATGTAGGTTCTTTGAATGTAGGGTAACATGTATGGAACAAATGTAACAGGTGCATGAATGAAATCCGTCAACATTGTACTCCAAAGTTATATTTCCAACAATTTAGGTCATATAGAATCACAAATTATGAAAATAACGTTTCGGGTTGAATGTAGATCGTAATTATTAGGGAGATTTAGTTCCAAAGAAATAATGTGATATTTAAAAATACTAGATGTAACTAAAATTTTTTCAATAGCACAACTTAAGACTTGAACTTGGATTACCTTTAAAGAACACACAACTAGTTTCAATTATTCAGAATGGTGTATTAATCCTTTAAGTTAACTCAGACCATGCACGGAACGAGTCTTGTTGTCATATGTGTAATACACTCAACTTTTGCTAACGCTAACATAATATTTCAGTTATGAAGCGTTTGAAAAATATGTGTAGAGAAGATGTACCTAGTTAAAAAGATGCTCAAATGATCATGATGGATAGCTTAGGTATACCTTTTGTTTTGGCAGTAACCTTAGTCTCAATGTTTTGTGAGTAATATGGTTTGGAAGTGAGTTTTTGGGTTGATGCAGATTCTAGGTTATGGTATAGAGGTTCATATTAGAAGGTACGATACAAGAAAAGGATTAACTAATGTTGGTTATTTTTGTTTAGAGACATTAGTTTAAGTTGATTTGTATACGGATTGGGATCCCTTAAATATTTTAATTTATTTTATGATAAAAAAATTCAATCGCAATCGTCTAATTTTTCAATGAGGTGTTGTGATAAAGTGTGAGTTTGTGAATTGGTGCACTCTATAATACATATAGAAGAAGGAAAGAACGTGGAGAAGCAACTAAGGCAAAGAGAATTATTTATAGAACTCTAATTGGGATGAAAAGTTGAAAAGGCAGGTTTAATTACGTATACAAGTTGGTTTGTATGTTGAGTATTGGCCAATAAATGGCGAGGTTTGTTACTGGAAGCTTTGTTTGGACATTGATTGAGAGAGAAGTGAGTCTGCAAGCAAGATATGTGACACACATTCCTCCTAGGACAGATGGGAAGTCGGTGGTTCACGGAGCACTCTTTGGATGTTCACGAAGTTGACAACCACTATGCTCCCTCATCAATCCTCCTGTGTACGCTATTCTTTTAACAATTTTGATAAGTCTAATATAATATTAGGGAGTCGAGATTGAAAGTACTTTATATACTTCTTCTTTTTCCAATTTATTGAGATGTTATGTAACACAGATACAAATACAGACATTGACACGATACTGATACGGACACGAAAATACATACAATCTCTAAAATGCAGGACACGTGGACACGGGACACAGATCTATATATTATATAATTTTGAGTTATATAAATTGAAAATAAATATTTATGTGCAAAAATGTGTTTCTGATTCTTTTGGGAACAGAAAGATATGTTTTATGACTGGTTCAAAAGAATTTTTTCCTTATTTTTATAATCATAATAAAAATTTATACAATAAATTTGAGTTTTTAGAAAATTATTGTATTTATACATTTTTAAATTGTGTTAGAACCGTGCTAGAATTTTAAAAAATTCAATAAATAATTTTTGAATTGAACACTTCACCGATAAGTGTCCTACGAGTTTCATATGAGTGTCGACACCGTGTCCGACACGGATACGTCATTTAAGAGAAGTGTCCGAGTTACATAGCTGATATGTCTTTTAAATACAAGACCAACATCTAAAATGAACAATATCTGAGATAAAGTGATTTATCCTATCAAACTATCTCTCCAAATTAAGGTCAGAACAATCACTTAATTACACCATTCATAATTCAATTTATGCATGTCAAAATGTATACTTCATGAACTAAATTAAAGTTTACTCTTGAAATCAAATGAGCGATATATACTTTTCTTTAAAAAAAATTGAAGCCAAGGAAGCAATTTTTTGGGGTGGTTGAATTTAAGATAATTTCTTAAGTGTATGATAACTAAGACCACCCTTCATTGGATTGGTGGTAGTAGGAAAAATAAAGTGAGAAATAGAAATGTTTTAGTTAGGCATACTTTGGCATCAGAGAACTAAGACTTTTTCTTACAAATAGATAAGTTCTGTTTGATTAACAGAGGAAGTGACCCCTTTTTCTTGCATATATGTTGAAGACAGAGGGTTGCAACATATGCATGGGTTACTAAACAGCATTCATACTTGCGTTGCTTGAACGATAGGATGAAAGAGATGTGTGCCTTATCCGAAAAGGCAACTCTTGGACAAATGTTTTAATCTCTTACGAATGTGACAGAATGCAGACTTAACACAACTTACCTCTGAGATCATCTTTTGTGTGGTTTTCTGGTAAAACTGGCATTGGTTTTCAAATAATATTAGCATTTAGTTTCTGTTATTTGATACAGTTTATGTATAAAGTATAAGAGGAATATGCCATGTGCCATTATTACTGTTTTATTTATTTGTGACACAACCCTAGAAGGCAACCAACTAGGTTCTGTGTCCTTATAAGTGAACAATCTTGGACCCAGCATGGATACCTTGTACATTGGTGTACTTTAAAGAAATGGAATTTCATAAAACTACACCGACAAATCTACAAGGCATGAGGAGAAATAACATGGCATGAATAAAGAGAACGGAAAGGGGATGCATTTGGGTTATTAATTAAGTAGGTGGTACGTGGATAATTATCTGAGTAGGATTCCCACCATTTAGTTGCTCAATGAACTCAATCATTCATTTGCTTGCAAATGCACCAGATCATGTCTCCTTCCAATTCAAATTCCAGCAAAGAACACCAAACACAAGTGTGCTTGTCTCCACCAAACAAATTATGGGAACAGATTTCAATTAGGATTAAAAATGGATTGCATTATATCAGATTTTCTAAAACTGATCTAAACCATTTCTTTATTAAAACTGCCTTCCAAATCTTCCTTCTTAATCATCTACAAATTACTCCTTAATAAAACTAATTAATATTTGGTGCTAATAACAGAGTTATTTAAAAGAAAAAGCTACAGTCACTCTGAGACAAACTTGTTAGACTTGACAGTATTTTGTTTGTTATAGTAGACTGTTTTCCAACATTTTCTTTAGATAGATTTCTTTTTTAAGTATATGTGTGGAAAAAAAATGCTTAATAATTTACGTTTGACATAAATAATCAGTAAGTGGGGGGTTAGAATAGCTGTTTATTTACAAATAACTTTATGTGGTTGTTGTGAGATCACTTATTTTGATGAAAAGAGGTAAACAAAGAGCATTAAAGTAATTGAAGACATTAATCTGATAAAAACACATTGCAATGCTTTCCCCAACAAAGGATAAGGAAAGTGAAGGGTAATCTTAATTGTTTGCCAACATAATGTCACACATCTTATCTGAGAAGAGATGGGATACGTACTTTATTGGTAGTTGATTAACATAGTCAAAAAATATGGCTGGTTGTAATATGAGAGGGAGACAGAAAGGGTAGCATCAAACTAGAGTCTGTGACAGATTAAACGTTTCCAAATTTGGTGAAACCAATTTGATCATGGGTTTTGGATGCGTCAAGTTCTTATTGGCCTTTGAGAAGTTTCTTTCCAATAGGACTCTGACCAATTGTCATGATTTTCTTCTCAAAGAATGGCTGGGAGTGAATGGCACATGCTTCTTCTTGCCTATTCTCTAGAGCAATGCTATATTGGTGTCAGTGATGTACACATTCACTATTTGTCCTCTCCTTAACCTCTGCTCAACATCTATTATTGCACGGATGAATTCACCAAAACCATCCAAACTTTTGGTTTTCTACTCCTTCTTACACACCAAGAGCCTAATAAACCATTTTAATTACATACAAACTGCAACGTCTTAACTTATGTCCAAAACTTTCCTTCAGGATCATGCCACATGCTTTGCTTGCAGAACAAATTGCTATGCAGGAGATGTAACTATCAAACACAATTCCCATTTTTTAAATCACTCATAACAACTTACTATAAATGATCACATGTAATAGCTTCAAACATTTCTTCTATACTTTATTTTATAAGCAATAAACTTATATAGAGAAAGATGAGATGAAATATTTTCTCCCATACACAACAAACTGTGTTTTGTATTTACACAGATAACGTGTTTTTTTAGGTTAGAATTCTGTTACCGAAGAGCCAAATTATCACCTTCATTGACTGACTGAGCTTAGTTTCATGGAGAACCAAATTGTTAACTGGTTTTTCATTTTTTTTTGCATTTTAATTTATTAAATAATTAATTGGAGAGGAAAATTTAGGAGAAAAAAACTTATAAAAATAATTAAGTGAAAATAATTATTTGGAGGAAATATTGAATTTTAATAATAGTTAATTATATTTAGTAAGTGTGTAGGATTTAATTATTTAAAGA
>Ga0123341_1000629_pt1 | contig 22833 bp, 16 predicted proteins | sample Turbeapinknodule_FD_89959 | JGI IMG/M metagenome (GOLD analysis project Ga0123341, IMG submission 89959) | Root nodule microbial communities of legume samples collected from Mexico - Turtle bean Mexico pink nodule | ecosystem: Host-associated > Plants > Roots > Nodule | place: Mexico: Nepantla...
ATTCCATTTATATATAACTATATATTATTTTAATTGTATATAATAATATATAACATATATTCTCTTATTTATAATTTATATGATAAAATTTAAAGTTATAAAGAAAAAAAAGGAAGGAATGAAACTTACTACTAATGGGAAGAGTTTACACAACCAACTTTTCTTTGTAATTCAGAATACAACTTCTTTTATGTGTTGGATTACTTACTGACATGAAATTTTTATAAAATCCTAAAATATAGGAAAGATGTAATTTGATGCTGTGGTTGTCAAATAATCAATACTCCACATAAAAAAAAAAAAAGAAGCTACCCATACTCTATATGCATACATGTAAGTTTAGAATATTTGATGGTATAAAATCAAATTTTTGTTATGACATAACTTCAATACAATCTATAATAAATAATATATTAATTACTTTATTTTTATATAAAAAATTAAATTATATAAAATAAAAAAGTTAAATATATATATTATTTATTAATAAAATATTATAATATGAATTAATATAGAGACAGAGAGTGTGTGCTAGTTATTATTATTATTATAATACAATAAAATGCAGTGAGGATGAGAATCTCGCGGGACAGCTATATATATACATCACCAACATCGTACCTGTCACCTGCGTCTGCTCTCTATTTCTCTTCTTCCTTCTGTTCGCAAACACAAATAAAGGTTTCAACTTTCAACATCCTCAAAATCCAAGTACCCTTTTTTCTCTTCCCAACACAAACTTTCTTTCTGTGTGCTTCGTTTTTGGGTTTTCTTTGATCATGGGTCGCCCACCCAGTAATGGAGGCCCAGCCTTTCGCTTCACTCCGGCTGAGGTATTCATCAAATTTTCAACTTCACAGAAGTTTTTCGTGTTTTATTCATGATTTTCTACATTGGGTTATCTGGGTGTTTGTTTTATGCTCAAATTTTAATCGCGCTGTATTAAATTAACCAACTAGCTCTCCTTCACAACTGCCTCATCTTGGTGCTCTCGATTATGTCACTGGATTTGTCATTCAATATTGCTAAGCATGCGTGTGTGGCATTTGGTTCCTGAATGGTGGATGTTTTCCTTTGTGTTGGTTGTGATAAAGCAGCCTGGGTACTGAAAATACATGCATAAAGTTAGGGCTCTGACATTTTGACAATGAATTAGGGTAAATGGTACTTGCGTAAGGTTTTTTGGCCTCCTGTAGGGTATCCACATCTTTTTGTGCAAGTGGTGGGAAATTGATGTTATGTGCATACCTCACTACCCTTGAATAAATTTTGTTCCCTACCTTAGGATTTGGATTAGACCACAAGTGTTGACTTTGTGCTTCCAAAACTTTTATCTTTGGTCTAATGCCATTTGGTTGTCTTGTGAAGTCTTTTCCTCTCAAATGTATGATGTGTCGTGTTCAATGTTATAATTTTAAACTAGAAAGTAGAAATTGACAAAACTGCAAGCTTGATGAAGCAAAATCACAAATCATTACCAAGTTTCTGAAGCCATTGTTCCAAAAGAATAAAAGGAGAGTAGGGGAGTTAAATAGTGTTTAATAGTGCTCCGTTAGTTCTTTCCATTTGACAAGTTGAGCTTATCTGACTCTTCAGTTTCTTTGTGTGAGAATAAGTGGAAGAAAATTAGAGAAGAAAAAAGAATAGCAAATGGTTCAATTGTATGTTTAGTATGAGTTGTACAGAATTTCACTGATGCGTCAATGTATTGTGCATGAAAGTCATCTGTGATTTATCGCATGATATGAACCAACCGAGGGCATGCTTGCTTTTTAGTTGAAACAACCCAAACCCAAGTTGAACTCAGCTCACCAAGACATAATCTTTGAGTTCAATTAGAGTTTGAGCTGTTGCAATTGAAAAAAAAGTGCCACAACTAGTCCAATTATGTGGTGAAGTGAATCATGCTATTTGAATCACAAATTTCAAGATTCTATCAACTGAGATTTCCCATGGAGAGTGCTGTCAAAAACTATTGTTTCTTTGTATAGGTAGGAGAAATGGAAGTTATTCTTCAAGAACATGAGAATGCAATGCCAGCACGTGAAATTCTTACAGCTCTTGCAGAGAAGTTCAGGTGTGCCTCTGTGCCTGACTGCCTGTGCTATTATTGAATATTTTAATGAGCATCAAACTGAATAATATTTCGTATGCTCCCAAATAGTGACCAAAGTTATGCTTTCTTTCAGTGAATCACCAGATCGTAAAGGCAGGATTACAGTGCAAATGAAACAAGTATGACAGGACTACTATATTTTCTTTGAAATTGGAAATTTTCACCCTTGTTTTCTTAGTTTTCCACTTCAGTATAGGTTTGGAATTGGTTTCAAAATAAGCGGTATGCAATAAGAGCAAAATCAAGTAAGACTCCTGGAAAGTTAAATATTACACCTATGCCTCGGGATGATACAACCCCGGTAAGGACTGTGCCTCAGCAACCAGCAGCTGCTCCAATTCCTTCTGCTTCTGTTGCAGCAGGTAAAATGTTGCTTCTTTAGAGTGCTTAATTTTCTGTACTTCACTTGAATCCATAGTCATGGTTATTTGTTACTCCTGCATAATTTATGTTGTGTTAATTTCTTTCTGAAATTCATATACCAAATAAGTGTTGTTTTCTTGGATCTCTAATTTATTTAAAGTTGTATGCTGATTTTCCTAATTTTTTAGTTTATATGATGTTCACTCAAAGGGCTATATTTATACATCTTTTGTTGCTTATGTTTCCTGTTCGAACTTTCTATCCCAACCCTTATGAAGTCATTGTTATGTACACTATTCTTTGTGTAGAGCATTTTGAGTATTTTATTAGATATTAGTAACCATTGAATATAGATAAGCCCTTAAAAATGTATTATAGTAGACGGGGAAAATATAGGGTTTATTTCAACCTATTCTATCTTATGGTATGTTAGTTAGGAATTTCTGTTTTGTGTTATGGTTTGTTTTAGGGGCTATGGGTGGATGTTAGTTTATCACAGAAGATGGTTCCCCAACCTTTTATAAGCTGGACTTCTGTTTTAGAATAGATGGGGATTTTTTTCTTTGTTAGTTACAAAAGAAACTAGACAGATTCTAGTGTGAAAGGAGGAATATCCTTTGTGTACTTGTTTTTGTTTTCGAAATCAAAGAAGAACAAGGGATGCACTAACTTTTTCTATCTCATTCCTCACAAAAAATCTAACAATTGGTTTGGCTTGCCGGATAATGAAAATATAATGAACATAACCAAACTGATATCATGGGACTAGGAGCTTGATATAATGAATATATCTGATGACGAGTAGAAAATAGATGTTTTCACTAAGGGTTATCATTTGTACCGTTGTTTGAGAAGAATTTGTGGGTTATTATTCTTTTGGTTGACAACAAAAAGTACTAGAGTAGAAGATGATGATACCTTTACTGTTGAGTGCAATTTTTTGGACTTTTCCATTTGTTTAGCAAGAGGACTAAGCACCCCACAAACATGAAACTCAAGGGTAAATAGCACTATCAAGATCTATTGATGTTAATTGATAGTGGCGCTAGCCCTAATTTCATCTCAAACAACTTGGCTGGCTAAGAGGTTAGGCTTTAAAATTTATCAAGGCAACCCATCTTATGTGAGGTTAGGGGATGGGAACCACAAGCAAACTCATGGTAGTTCCAACAATGTACAAATCAAATTGGGTGATTGCACCATGATAGAAGGATGTAAAACACCAATTTTAATCAATGTATGTGTGTGGTAGTTACACAATATAATTTGACCTATACCACCTACATGGGAAGAAACAACTAACATGCAAGCCTAATTTCTAGATTTTAACCTTGAAGACAAGGTTGTTTCAGAGGGGGGCGGGGGGTTATTGTTAGATATTAGGAACCATTGAATACTATTAAACCTTTGAAAATGTATTATAGGAGAAAAGGAAAAATAGGATTTAAACCTATTCTATCTTTTGGCATGTTACACTCACAATTGGTTGAACTACAAGTCAAACTTGATACTCTAATAACAAACCTTTATAATTTTGAATGTTCAACACCATATGATTCCCACCATTGTGTTGGATTTTAAGTGTACGTTGAGCAATGTTATCGATTATTTTCCATGGTGGCGCCATTGTGAAAATCAGTGTCAACAACCACCATAGCAAGGCAGTTGCGAATTGTTTTCGTGTGGCGATCTTATGGTGGAAATTATGTCTCACTAAGTTCCTAAAAGAAACTTAGTTTCATCCTCTTTCAAGGAAGGCTCCTTGAAGAAGAAAATAGGAGAAGATACTCCTTTAATGACCTTAAGAACAAGAAGAATGCTTTCTTAAGAGCAAATCACTTCTCATTTAATTGAGAAGTGTTACAAGAGACTAGAGGTTCTATGTATAGATGCATAGCTCCCCTTGCACCTAAGCTACAAAAGATGTGGGACTAAAAGTCTAAAAGTGAGACTAAAAGTCCAAAGTTGGGATGTATGAGCCTAAGAAAGGAGCACCCAAATTTAGCCTATTTTTTGCTTATTCTTCTTGATGTGGGACTTCCTTCCATGCCTCTCTTCAAGGTTTTGGTTTCTTATTTCCATGAGTTGTTGGCTGACTTTCTAATCCCAAATTGAGGGTCGAGGCCCAAAGCTAGTCTATTTATGTCTCTACAAAATCCTACAATTATAAGAAAAAATGTATATCAATACAATTTGTACAAGACAAAGAAGAAAGAAGAAACATTCTTGTGTTCTACTCTCCAATGTAGTAGAGCCTTCTTCTTTGAGGCTTGAGCTTATTCTATTCTCTTAGCCATGAGTCTTGTGGCTAGATGATTTCCATCATACCCTCCCGCTTGAGAAGGATTTGTCCTTAGATCTAAATGATGTTCAGTGACAACATCCTCTGTTGGTTGACTTATTGTATTATATTCATCCATGATCAAATATCAACCTACCGTGAACAAGAAACAAAATAAAAATAAATTTCTTTGTTGCAGGAAAACTAAGAAAATTGCTTATGAAAGCAAAGGTAAAGTAACAATGCCCTTTATTGTCCATATAAAATTTATCATATGAAGAATTAAGGGACATTGTATTGAAAACATATTTTTTTGTAAATTTTGTTTTTTCTATTTTGATATTTTTCTCCACTTTGTTTTTGCCATTGCTTTGTGCTATGCAATAACAAAACAAAATGATTTTTAATAGAATTTTCAAAAGAGAAGTTAGAGTCATTACCTAGAATAGAAAAAGAGTTTAAGGTTGTTCAATTCCTCTTAAAAGATTCTTTCTCATTTAGTTTACTAGAGGCTTTTCATAATTAACTCTCCTTTCCTAGCTTTTTCTAATTCTATCTTTTCTTTTTCTCTCTTTTCTTCTTTGAACTTTTTTTTTTTCAATTTTGTTTGATCCTCTATTACTTGTTGAGGTGTGGGAGCACACAAAATTACTTTTCTTCCCTGATGTGTGGAACTTATTTTATTGGTGAAGCCATCATGAATAGATTTATGATCATATTACCATGGCCTACCAAGTAAGACATGCTCTGCCTCCATAGGATGTATGTCATATAAAATCTCATCTTGATATTTTCCTAAGGAGATAAATATACTTGTTGGTTAACTACTATACCACCATAATCTTTTGATCCATTGGAGTTTATAAGGTTTTAGGTGGGGTGGAGTAGTTTGGGCTAACTTTTCCACCAACCTTGAACTACAACAATTACAACAAAAGCCATTATTCACAATAAAGAACAAATATTTTCAAAACATTTGCATCTTGTGTGGAATAGAGTCTCTCTTTGTGATTGTTTTAACTCAGAAGATTGGCTTTCAAGAAGCCTTCTCACCAATAAGTCTCTTTCATGAGGAAGGACTTCCTCCTCAAAATGTAGAATTGCTTCACTGGGTGAAGAATGAGTCTCGTCCTGGATAATAAACTTTTGGTCTTTTAAAAATATTGATCTTCTATTGGAACAATTAGCAACATAGTGTCCTCTACCAAGATTTGAAGTACTGGGCATCTCTAGCTCTATTTAGTTTCTTTAGAGGGCTCTCTATTTTTATATTTATCCCTTTCCTTTTTCTCTATCCTTTTCCCGTGACCTATCATACCTATTTGTAGATTTTGAAGGGTAACCCTCCCTCTTATAATCTTTCTTAGGGGTGTTGTGGTGTAAGGTAAGTGCCTTGCCTTAATTTTGTAAGTTGTATATATGATAAATAAAAAGCACAACAATATAGGTTGAATACACTGTTTTTCCTCCATCTTATTTATTTATGTCTGTTATAGTAGTGTTTTACTTCGAACACTACGTGTGTTTTGCAAGATTCTTTTAGTATGATAGTTGTAGTTTTGCAATTGTTTCATCAGACACTTTATTAGTTTGTTTGTCCACTTTTATACATATATATTTGGGTGAGTTATCTACTTTGTAAAGTTGATTTTTCCTTTTTTCAAAAATCAAAGTTTTCATTCTCTATTTCTCTAAGGCTTAACATGAATTAATTATTAAGTAAATATAGTTATGGAATTTTAATGTTATACATTTTAGACTATGGTGTTTTTGTTGTATGCTTTTATGAGTTATTTTGTTTACTTACATTGCCTTCATTTTGTTCTACTCAGTTTTGCCAGCAGTAAAAGCAACTCCAGATAATCCTGTTATGGAATTCGAAGCTAAATCTGGAAGGGATGGAGCATGGTCAATATTTCCTCTTTAGTAATCTTAAGAATCTTTATATTTGATTTTTCTTAATTACTTTTTGTTTTGAAATAACATTATTAGGATAAAAAAATTATCCTTATTATCTTTATAAAATCTTCTTACTCAATTCAACGTATTTTTATTTCTTTAGTTTAGGGAGTTTGATTGTTAGAGATAGAGGTAATGAGAATGTAATTAGTGGAATTATTATCAATAAAATAATTCTTTATTTTCCTATGTAGTTCAAGGTGGTATCAGAGTTCCCAATCTTGGGATTGTTGTTTCTGTTGCCATGTAAACAACTAGAACCACTGCACCCTACTACCACTGCCGTTGATGGCAATGTTACGCCAAAAAGGTGTGCACCACACTGATGATCACAATGCTGACAATTGAGTGCTAATGGAGTTTCAACGTGCCTCACACTTATGGAATCCACTCATTGTTGCAATCACAGGCAGGATCATTGTAATCTTCTAAAAGTGAATATTGGACTTGAGCGATGAGAGAGGAAATGAATGTATCAGTGAAAAAACTCAACATGGGAGATTGTTGACAAGCGATGAGACAAAAGGGCTATAAGGTGGAGATGGATTTTTATAGTGAAATATAGGGCATATGGGACAATAGACCAATATAGAGCTTGGTTGGTGATAAAGGGATACATTCGAACTTATAAAATTAACTACAAGGAGATATTTGCTCTAGTGGCAAAGACAATTTGAGTTGTTCTTTCTTTTGCAACACATCTTGGTTGGGACTTACACCAATTAGATGTGATGAATGTCTTTCTTCACTGAGCTTTAGGAGAAGAAGTGTACATGGAGATTCCTCTAGGATTTGAAAGGTATGCCTCCTAAAGATGGCCTTAAATGGTCTTAAGCAAATTCCAAGAACATGGTTTGAGAGATTTACAATAATAATGGTTTAGTTAGGACACAAGCAAATTCCAAGAGATTGCACTTTATTCATATAAAGCACTCCCTTATATTTAGTCTTACTATATTGCTGGTCTATGTGAATGATATGATTATTGTATGCGAAGATGAAATAGAGAAATTGACTCTACCAAAAAAATTAACCGTCCAATTTGAAATGAAAGACTTCAGAAAACTCAAATGTTTCCTTGGAATAAAGGTTGCATATTCCAAAAAAGGATTTTCATTTCCCAATGAAAATATGCACTTGATCTCCTCAAAGAAAAGTGGTAAGTTGAGAGGTAGAACCTTAGGAATTCTTATTGAACAAACTCATAGAACCGGTAGTGAAAGCGTCCAATTATTGATAAGACCCAATATTAGAGATTGGTATGAAAACTTTCTATTACACACAAGGCTAGACATTGCTTATGTAGTTAGTGTGGTGAGCCAATTTATATATAAGAAAGATACATGCAACTAGTTGATAAAATTATTTATTACTTGAAGCCAATTCCATGAAAAGGGTTACTGTTTAGGAAAAAAGACACCCTTACCCTGAAAATATATAGTGATTCAACTATGCTAGTTCTATTGCCATTAAATGTAGCTCTAGTTACAATATTTTTTTGGAGAAACTCTTGTAACCTAAAGAAGCAAAAGATGGGATAATGTATCTCGTTCTAGTGCAAAAGCTTACTTTGGAGCCCTTGATCAAAGTATGTGTAGGAGTTTGGTTGAAATCATACTAGATGACCTTAAAATAAAGGTACATATCCCTATGCAAAAACTAAATTTCTAGCCCTTGCACAAGGTGTGTGAAGAAGGACTTTGACAATCATACTCGATGACCTTGAAATTGGTACATATCCCTATACAATTGTGCCATGATAACAAGTCAGTCATGAACTTTGTTCATAATCCAGTACAACATGATAAGACAAAATTATATTGAAATTGACACACTCCATCAAAACCTTAAAATAAAGGTAGGTATCCCTATGCAAATCTGAATTTCTAGCTCTTGCACAAGGTGTGTGAAGGACGTTAGATGAAAATCATACTTGATGACCTTAAAATAGGTAGATATCCCTATACAATTGTGTCATGATAACAAGTCAGTCATGAACTTTGTTCATAATCCAGTACATGATAGGACAACATTATATTGAAATTGACACACTTCATCAAAGATAGTCTAGACATAGGTATTGTGGTTATAACCCATGTCCCTACAAGATTTCAGATAGTGGACATTTTCATTGAGGGACTTCTGTAAGGAAGATTTCAGGATGTTGTAGACAAGTTGGGACTGATTGATATCCAATTATCAATTGGAGCAGGAGTGTTGTAAATAACAAATTATTAGGATAAAAATATCTTCAATATATCCATATTCATTAGGAGAAAATATTGTTCAACTCTTCCTAATCATTTCAGCATATTTTTATTTCCTTATTTTTATAGAATTTGATTGTTATAAATAGAGGTTATGAGAATGCAATTGTGTGATTGTTATTAATAAAATAATTCTTTATTTCTCAGCATAGTTAAAGGTTTTTTCATTTATGGGCCTGACTTATGGTCTTCTTGTTTCTTATTGTTAGGTATGATGTTTCTACCTTTCTATCACACAGATATTTGGAGACCAATGATCCGGTAATTTAAAGCTAAGATTCTTTCTGTTTTTTTTGTGTGGAGAAAGTAATTAAGCTTTTTGATATGGTTTTCAGTTGCCCTTTTCTCACAACAATATTTTATTGGGAATCTTTTGATTTTGCTACTTTGAATTCCTGCATAGCCATGCTAAGTGGTTGATCCCTGATGAAATTGCTAGAACATATTTGATGTTATTAGTCCTTATTGTTAGTGGGCTTGTGCTTGCATTAGTATTAATAGTTTTTAATACGATTATTAGTGTTAGATTTTATGTAAATGCCCTTTATTTCTATTCCCTACAATTTAGGGGCAATGTTTTATTGGGGATTGATTAGATTTGTCATCAAATTTGAATTCTCATACTTCATGATAAATTCAGAAGAGCTGAGAAGAATTCTCTCAAGTAATCACAAAAAGATTCTTGGGAGTTCAAGTTGGTATGCAGAGCCCCCTCTCTAGTTATGAATCACTTTGGTCATTACTTTGAACAAATCCACTAAAGTTCCCACGGTCACGAACAATTCTGGCAAAGTCTCCAATAACTGAACTTTGGCATTACCTTATCTATATCTAAAAGACCCTCTATCTTTCGTAAGATTTGCTGCTGCACCTCTTTGAATGTACAGCTCTGTGCAATTCTACATGCGTATTTTAAAGGAACCTGTTCCTGCTGTTTGGTCTGCCTCGTCAGCCTTCATTTTATCTATTATATATCTTGTAGACCGTTCACTCTCCTACGAATCTGATTCTTAAGCTTCTAGTTGATCAGGGGGGGCTTTATTGAGACTATTGAATAGTGGAGTTCCGCTCTACCTCAAGATGACCAGGTGAGATATTTCCTCTTTTGAGTGTTAGTGTGTCAATTCCTAAACAGTCAATGAGGTGGCTTGTAATTTGGATTATTGATGGATGCTAAGATGCAACAATTTGGATTTTGAGGTATATGAAAAGTTCTCTACCTGCTGTGTTGTCTTTGTTTCTTATTTTCCAGGTCACTCATCAATGGTGCGGTAACTATCTCAAGTTTAGCAGCCCTCTCATTTTCTTGGGAAATTTAAACAGTGGTTTTGTTGTTCAATTCAACTTATTTTGTTGAGGCTTTTGTTTTATATATCATGTGTTTAAAGAAAAAAAAGTATTTGGGAAGAGAGACATAATGAATTTCTGGATATGCTTAAGTTTCCACGGAGCGAATTGATCCATTTAAGTAGGCAATAAATAGTTTTAGCTATTTTTCAAGAGCACAATTAAACTATTACAACAAAACTTACTAAGATACATTGGACCTAGTTAAATATTTAGAAAAATAACATACAGTCAGTTCCTCCTATTTCCAATACTCCCCCTCAAGCTGGGTGATAGGAGAGGGGTGAACTACAATAGCTACTGCAAATAACGAGTACTAGGGTAAAAATTCTCTCTGCCTTTATTTCCAAAATATATCACTTATATATGTGATGTTTTAGGTTAACAGAGATTGGGTTACTTTCACTAACTGCACTACCCCTATTACATTATGTAATCCTTCATCCATGTAGGCTGTTTCTGTTGTCTCTTGGGCCTCCCTGTAATGTTAGGCCCTTCTCTATCACTGGGAAATAGATGTTGTTCATTCCCAACTTGCATATTAATCTCTTAAAAACTGAACTGCTCAATCCTTTAGCAATAATATTTGCACTTTGACCTTATGATGGTACATATGGAGTACACATCAAACTACTGTTCAACTTTTCCTTGATAAAATGTCTATCCTCTTCTATGTGTTTTGTTCAGTCGTGCTGAACACTATTATAGGCTATATTGATTGCTGATTTATTATCATAATAGACTTTCACAGGTTCATGTTCATCCCAATTATTTTTCAAATCTTGTAACATAATTTTCAACCAAAGCAATTCAAATATACCTTGTTCCTTAGCTCGAAATTCAGATTCAGCACGCAATTGAGCTATAACATTTTTCTCTCTACTTCGTCAAGTTACCAGGTTTCCTTCAAGATATGTACAATATCCGGAAGTGAATCTCCTATTAGATATTGACCTTGCATAGTCAGCGTAAGTTTAAGTATTGTATTCCCATTTCTTCTGTATAAAATTCCTCTACCTGATGTTCCTATGAGTTTGTTAGAATAATTTATCTTGGTTATATAACTTGTTTAGATAGGTGTTTAGTAGTCTTCCCTAAAAAGCTGTTTTGCTTATTAGCATTAATTACCTAGATATAGCCTTTTCTTGTACCTCTTGGTATTCCTGATGTAATTTTCTTCAATAAATTACAAGGAACAGCTAAGAGATAATCAATCTCTTAAGCTTTTTTTTATCATATTTTCTGTCTCAAGTTGGTATCAGAGAAACTTAAAAAGACAATGTAACGAAAAGTCGCAGTGAGGTAATTTAGCTTAGCAACTATCTATCTCGTCATAATACAAATCAACTTGGTGAGTTACAAGTTTGATATTGAATCCATTGGCGTGTCTACAAGCTTAGCATTACACATACTTGTTTCATCTAAAATGTCCAAAGCATTTTTTTAAATATGACCAAAACTGTGCAACTTTTATACCAAGGAAATATCTCAAGTGTTCAAAATCTTTTGCCTGGAATTGTTTGGCAAGATATTGTTTTAGTTGGTCTATACCCCTTCTTGTCACTCTATCTATGATAAGAGTGCTTGTCCACGTATATAATGAGGTAGATACTGAAAAGAAATTGGTTAGCTCTAGAAAGGAAGTTGAATAAAGCTTAAAATGCTTTTGAAGATTTTTGCAAGATGGTTGACACTAGACATTTTGGGGGTGATTGTTTGCTAGTTGAGGAAGGTTTCTAAAAAGATTTTTGTAAACAAGTTGTGAAAGATAGCCTAAGCTAGTGCAAGTGTAATATACGACGCACAGAAATACTTTAATTTTTATATTGGTTCATCCAAACACTGAGCTAGGTCTAGTGCTCCTTTGCAAACCATGAAGGGTTACACTAATAAGATAATGATCGCTAATATTCTCAATGTCACTTCTGGTTTACAATAAGTAAACAAAGTCACTCCTGACTATGTCCTTTGTCTCTTCTTTAAGATAAAGAATAAAAGTATTCTTCACTAAACCAATTCTGGCTTTTTCAAGTATTCTTTAAGTGTCACTTCTACTACAACAAAAGAATTGTTTAAGATACAAGGATAACTCTTAAAAGAGAGGATATGCAAAATAAATGCTCCTTGCTGAGAGATAACTTCATATAGTGAAAGTTTTATAAACACACAACACTTTCTCTATATTGTCTATCAGACTTTCGATGATCTAGCACTCAGAAGCAGTGGCACATGAGAAGTATTTTACATAAATTTTTTTATTACTTCCCTCCTATAATGGCAACAACTTCGTCAAAGCTTGGGACATTAATTTTACAAAGGACTTGGATTCTGACTTGATCAAATTCAGGATTTAATTCTACAATAAAATCATAGGCACTTTCTTGTTCAATAAATTCCTTCATAACAGTAGCATCATAGACCCTGTTTTGAGCTACTATTTTTACCTTTACAGTATACACTTGAGCAGCAGTTTTAGCCTCAGAATAAGTTTGCTCAATTGCATCCCAAATGTATTTTGTTAACCTGAGAAACATGATGGTATCACAAATTTCTGTATTCATAGAAATTTCGAATCCTAGCAACAATCAATTAATCTTCCTCATCCCATGCTGTAAAATTTGGGTCTCCCTCCTTTGGTTTAGCACCATTCAAGTGGGTGATGTTTCCTTTTCCCATTCATCCTATAACTAGGTTCTATGCCCTGCACATATCCATATTGATTATTCTGAGGAGGATGCACAACTCCCCTTTTTAATCAGAAAGTTGCTAGAAAGTTATTGGAGTTCTGACAGCTGTGGAAAAACTGATAATCTCCAGAACAGTCTACAGCTTCAAGAGCCTAGCAAATTTACTGAAAATTTTTGTTTGCAGAAGCAAAGCTACCTTACATCAGGAACTCTAATACCATGTTAATGATAATATATTTCTCCATGTTTCAGGAAGTGCTGGTACGATTTGCTGGTTTTGGGCCTGAGGAAGATGAGTGGATTAACATTCGAAGGCATGTCAGACCGCGCTCTTTGCCGTGTGAATCATCAGAATGTGTTGTAGTAATCCCGGGTGATCTCATACTTTGTTTTCAGGTAGGAATAGCTGTAGTCAGGTGTCATAAAAACTTACTCTTAGTTTTTTTTTTCTGTTTTTCTCTAATATTTTACTTTGTGGATAATCTATTTAGTTTTTTTTTCTCTACATTTGACATTACAGGAAGGTAAGGAGCAAGCCCTATATTTTGATGCCCATGTACTTGATGCTCAAAGACGGAGGCATGATGTAAGAGGCTGTCGTTGTAGATTTTTGGTCCGCTATGATCATGATCAATCAGAGGTATTAATTTTCTTAAAGATTCTGTTGTGGCATACTTTTTATGGTATAATTCTATCACTTGTTTTCTTTTGGTTTGCATTAGATTTCAGTCCCTATAGTTTTCAGTTTTGGTTCCTATAATTTTTACTTTTGATATCATTCAGCCATATAAATCAATGAGATTTGGTTACTTGGGATTTATTTTTATGAATTGATTCTCTAACATTTCTTTTGGGTTTACATAAATTTATTCGTGAAGGGTCCGTTTGGGGTGTTTAGTTATAAATTTTCAAATTTTTAGAAATTAAAACCAGTCTTCAATTTTTAGCTTTTATTTTCAATTTATGTTTGTGTTTTCAGTTTAAAAAATGGTTGCAACTTTATGTAATTTTATAAGAATTATTGATAACAATACTTTCTGAGATCTTATATATGTTAAGTTCTTCTTAAGTAAAAGTAACTAATAATGATGATGATAGTAATAATAAATAAATGGAGAGAGAGAAAGGCAAATTTTTACATAGAGGACCTATTAGGCAACCATAAGGGAGCAAGAAAAGTTATTGAATAGAGACATAGAGAAGGCTAGGGTAAACATAGACTCTTCTCAAAACTTAAATCTCAACAAACGTTTTTTCTTATGTTTTTTGGAAAAAATGTAAAATGATTTTGAAAATGAAATTTGAAAACCAAAAACGTGGCAACCACCCCAAACAAGGCCTACATTTTTCACTCTTTACTTATTTGAGGTTTGGTTTATATGTTTTCACTCCATTATTCTTAATTGTAGTCTGTTGCCATCTATAGGCAAAGGATGGCTACTTTCTTTCTCTAGGTGAATCCATTGCTCCTTTTCTTATATATATATATATGTGTGTGTGTGTGTGTGTGTGTGTGTCATATAAAACTGAGTGCCAACTATGCAACTCAGACTTTTCTTCTCATTATCTCAAGTTTGCGTCTTTGTCTCTAAAACTTCTTCATGATTGTTTGGTTCGTCCAAATCTGTTAGAAATAAAGAAAATGGTTCCTGGTCTCACAGAAATGCGGGTGTTAGTGTGAATCATGTTAATTAGGGAAACATGTTAGGTCTTCTTTTCCTAAGCAAACTAAAACAATATGTAACTTAGCTTTTTTTCATCCTTCCCTCAGATATTTGGGGTCCGAGCCACATCATATCGTTTGGGTTTAGATATTTTGTTACATTTATTGATGAATGACATGAACTTTTGTCCATTTTTATGTCTTTCTTCAATGAAATAAAAAATCAGTTTGGAAAAATGATTAAAAATATTTATCTTTGTATTATCTTTAGAAAAGGCATTCTATGTCAATCCATATGTCTCCATTCACCTCAACAAAACAAAATTGTGAAAAGAATGAGACAGACTTAGTTGAAACTGCACACACTTTATTGCCAAATACTAATATTTGTTTATTATTGTTGGGATGTTATTCTCACTACCAGCTTTCTCATGAATAAAATCCCTCATTTCTATAATTTGCCAAATGAACCTATATCTTGTTTCTCCTTGGGCTTTTGGTTGTACTTGTTTTTTTTCCAAATATATCTCATGACTTGTTAAACTTTTAGCTGGAGGTATCAAATGTATCTTAGATATTCTCATCTTTAGAAAGGTTGCCGATTTTATTCTCCAAACGCTAAACATGGTAGTTGAATCAAGATACAAATTATGTATCAGAGAGCTTATATTTTGAATTGTGAATTCTTTTGTATCGTGAATTGTAAGATTCATAATCATTGAAAAATGTAATATATACTTAAATATATAAACAAAAAATGTATTTACAAAACAACCTCAATCAAAAAGAGTGGTTGTATCTATGTGTATTTACTACACAATTTCAGCAACAAAACCTCCAAAATACAGTGTTTGTTGCTGCTGCTACTGCATGATTATTGCAGACTATGGTTGTTGCGTATACCTACTAAACAACCTCAAACAAAAAAGAATTTCTATCCTAATCATTCATATTTCTTTCTCTTCCTCTCCAAGATCTACTTCACTCAAGTCATCATCATCTTCTATTAAAAGTTCTTCCCCTTCTTCAATGTCTTTAACTTCTTCCTCATCTCCTACTATTGATTTTCCATTGATATTGGTCTTGGCACTGATCAATACAAGGATTTTGGATGAAATGACCTACAACAATCACAAAAGATTAATTTGGTCTAATAATGGTAAGATAAATAAGTTTTCCAACCAGTTTTGTATTTCTTTCGGTATCAAAGAAAACTTCTCCCTAATTTGTCGTTAATTTCTGATTTGGAGCCGTAGGACAATCCACTAGTTTACAATCAATCATACATGTTTCTTTTAGGATGTCTATAGCATATTTCCTTTGAGAAATTACAATACCTTTTGACTGGGCTACTCCAATGCCCAAAAAATATTTAAGACTTCTAAGATTCTTGGTTTGAAAATGATTGCATAGGTGTTCCTTTAATTGAGATATTCTAGCAACATTATATCATCAATATACACTATTTAGTATACAATTTCTAGGGAGGTATGATGATATAAAACCACACTGTGTTTCAGCCCAAAGGTTTAAACAATGTGGCTGAACTTTACCAACCACACACATGGAGATTTCTTGAGACCATAGGGAGAGAGACACATTTTATAAATCAAACTAGAATCCCCCTGAGCAACAAACACAAGAGGTTGCTCCATGTGTAGACCTCTTCGAGATTTCCATCTAGAAAAACATTCTTAATATCTAATTGATGAAGAGGCCAATGATGAATGGCTTCCATGGCAAGGAAAAGTATAACAATAGTCATCTTGGATCACTGTAGTCAAGCCCATAGATCTAAATATATCTTTTTTGCTACCAATCGAGCTTTGTAGCAATCAACTTCACCATTAGGTCCAACCTTAATGAAATAGACCCAACAACAACCAATTGTCTTCTTTCTGGGTGGAAGAGGAACTAACTTCCAAGTACCATTATGTTTAAGGGCTTGCATTACAACAATCATGGCTTGTCACCATCCAGGTTGATCAAACGCCCCTTTCACATTTTTAGGAATGGTAATAGCAGATAGGAAGAGAAAAAATAACAACAGGAAGGAGACAAACGACAATAGCTTAGAAAATTGTAAATAGGATGCAAATTGCGTGTAGAGCGAGTATATTTGGGAATGACAATAGGCCAACTAGAATCCTCATCATCAAGAGTCGTAGAATGGAATGATAATGGTGAAGGACGTGATGAAGAGGGTGCATCATGTAGTATTGGACTAGTCATTTAAAGATAGGGTGATAGCCTAGGTGAATCGGGCTGATGAGAGGACATTGGATTTTTGGGAGAAGTTGGAACAATGTTTGGAATTGGTTGCACAAAGGGCTCAACTAAAGACAAGGCAAGACCTGGTTGACAAAGTTAACATCTTGTGTGTAGGAAGAGAAGAAAAGTTTCTTAAAGAAAGGTGAGACTTGTAGACATCTAATGTTTTTTAATGCTACGGGAATAACATTGATGCCATTTTTGAAGACTTTGTAATATCCTAATAACATTGATACATTTTTGATAGTGCGAGCTAAAAGTTTGTCCAAACTGGTAGACATATGTGCAAAACACAATCAAAGACTCCAGTAGAAACAGAAAAAAAGGTTCATTTGGAAACACAATGGACTATGGAGCTTTATTGTCCAAAGAAGGCATTGGTCTAGTACCAAGATAGTGGAGTCCTTCAGATTCATCTCTTTCACCAATTAGTCGACCTATACCATGCTCTTCTATAACAAGAATTGGCATTAAAGGTTATGGAACAATTTAAAGATTCTGTTAATTGACTTAAGGAAATTAGGTTTAAAGGAGAATTAGGGACAAGAAACACATGTTTTAGGTTCAGAGAGGGAGAAAGGGAGATTTAACAACTCCCTTGAAGTAACATTGGATCCATCGACTAAAGGAATAGCATGAGAAAATTTATGATGAGAAATAGAAGGAGAAAGGGAGATTTGACCAACTCCCTCGGAAGTAACTACAGATCCATCTGCCAAAGTAATAACAGAGGAATTTTATGATGAGAAATAGAAGAAAACAAGGAAGCATGTTAATCAATTATCCATGACCTTTGACACTGTTTTGAGAAATGCAAGCTTGTGGCAAAATTGAATGGGTGGAAGATTGAGTTTGAATGCTAGATTTTAACTTGAGATATTCCTAATATTCTTCATTAGTAAGTTGTGGTTCAACCTTGTTAGATTGAAAGATGTTTGTTTCTTTTTAAGAAAACTATGTAAAGCAAAGCAAATTTTTTTAGTGTGGCCAATTCTCCTACAAAAGGAGGAGCATTGTGGAGGTTTGCATCCACTTTGGGTAACAAAAGCCCATTGAAAAAGGAATTCATCAATAATTAGAATTACAACAACCTAACAAAGGGTCTAAATTAACACCCAAATCAATAATCCAACACACTGATAACAATCAAATATCCAACACCAACATTCAATAGCAAACTCATAGCTACTAGCAACCAACAACTTTAATCTCTCTCAAAATACGATGAGTACTAGCAATTAAAAACAACACTTCTACATACAACAAGTGCCAACTGTAAATAAATAAACAGTTGTGGATAAAGAGTATGAAAGAAAGGATGAAGCCCCAAAGACAATGGAGAGAGATTCCGTAAGGAACCCTTAAGGTCGCACAAAACAATACTGGAGCAAAGAACCAAAAGAGAAAATGTGTTAAGGCAACTCTGACGAGTTGAATGGTGGTTGTCCGACCATGGGAAGGTGGTGTGTGAGACACACGCGCCTAGGTCATTTGAGAACAAGGTGGCGCGTGGTGGTGTGTCAGATTGAGTTGGGACACGAAACCACTAGGGTTGGATTGTGCTCCTCGAGGTGCACCGAACCCTGACTTATTTTCATTGCCTGATGAAATTGTGGTGGTGGACAACATTTTCATTGCCAAACAAATGGAGACAATACAAAAGAATAGAGAATAAATTAGAGAGTTTGATTCCCTTTTCTTGGGTTTCTTATATTTATAATGAAATTATAAGTTCAAATACAATGACTGAGAGGAGAGACAAAATAATAAGAAAGGTCATATCTAGAAGCTAGGTACAACACAAAGCATATAGCGACTTTTCAATAAAGTCTATCTAAGATGACCTATATTAACACTCATGATAAGAAGTAGACTTTAAACCTTTTCTGTACTCTCCAATTTGGATAAAAAGAGGACTCCTTACAGATTAAATCGCAATGCATTACCATAAATGCAGTTGCAAACTTTTTGTATTACATCTTTATTTTTGTAAGATGCATTGATTGTCCTTTATTGGAGATCAGTTTTTTATTTCACTACTGTTGTAACTTTTGCACAATCAAAGTTGTTATCCTCTTTCCTTTTTTCTTTACATTTTAGCGACTTCACAAATATTTCCTTCACTTCATTTGGAACACCACAACAAGGAATAACATCTTTGTTTGCTCTAGCAAGATGATTCTTCATTCTTGCCAGGCCACCCTACTTGTTGGAAGATTTTCACAATAGTTTTAATTAATATCAAGACTCCCTTTTTGATGTACCCATTTTTAAAAATCAAGAGTCCAATAGAATACTCACTCAGTAGCAATAGCAGATGTAAAGCAAGGGAAGGGACTAGCTGTAAAGGAGCAACATCATTGCACCAACATGTGTTGTTGAAGAGTCGAAAGGGCTAATCACTCACTATTCTGCTACTCATTTATGTCATTACCATATCTGTCATTGTAGGATGCCCAAGATCTAATTAATGGAGCCACCACAAATGGGATTGAACGAATTGATAGTAAGAAAGAAGACATTCTTTGGCAGAAAATATAAAAGCAACCCACTTTGACTTTGGAGCAAGAAGAGTTTTGTGACTCAGGTGAGGAGCCTTGAAGGTAATAATGACGATGTAGAGAGAAATGGGATATATTTGTGTGATATAATCCTTTTGTTTTTCTATTTTATTAGCATAGCTGAGGAGTACATACATACAAGAGTATTACATAGGGATGGGCCCAAACGCGTAAACAAAATATATCTAAAACAACATCTTAAGAAGTGGACTTTAGGCCTAACTGAACCTTACAAAACTGGAAGTTTGTACCCACTCATATACTATGAAATGTCTTTATCTGTAGTCGATTTGGGATCTCCAACACACCCCTCACGTTGAGACCTACCAACTTGTGCGTGAGACTATATATTATGTGTGGTCTGATAAGTCCAACAAGCTCTCGCTAGGATAGACTCTAAATTACTCTGATACCATCTTAAGAAGTGGACTTTAAGCTTAATTCAACATTACCAAACCGGCTCATAAAGTGAAGTTTGCTTCTACTTATATATTAAGAAATGTTCTTATCTCTATTTGATGTGAGATCTCCAACACACCCGCATCAAGCTAGAACATATAAATCATATGCACCAAGCTAGTTACATATATAATCAATTTTAGGGCCTACAATTGTTTATTGAAAATATATGCTAACTAATAATTGAAATTAACAAACTATGACAGTCTATCTCGATATATGTGGTCTTCTTGTATAATATTAGGTTTGAGGCAATATGAAGAGTAATTTGGTTATCTCAAAACCATTTGTGTAACTTCCCAAAATCTAAGTTCTGTTTGAGCCAATAAGTTCACAAGATGTAGAAGTCATGATCTTTATTCTGTTTTTGCACTAGATCTTGACACTACATTCTTTTTATTGTTTTTTTAAGAGATCAATTTGTTTCCAATAAAAACACAATATCTAGAAGTCATTGATGTCACAAACATTCCTATCTTAGTTTAAGAAGCCATGCAAAGTGAACATTGAACCCAAGCCGTGAAAGAGGATATAAATGCATTAGAAAGAAACTCAACACGGGGGACTGTTGACAAACTAGGAGACAAAAGAGCTACACTAATGGAATTGACTATGTTCTTGCTCGAGGATTTGAAACTTAATGAAAGGAATAAGGTATGACTTCTAAAGAAGGCCTTACATGGTTTTCAGCAATCTCCAAGAGAATGGTTTTGGATATTTATACTGATGTAGACTATGCAGGTTTTGTTATTGATAAAAAAAAAAATCTTTGGATACAGTATGTTTTTTGGGAGAAAGCCTAGTGACATGGAGAAGCAAGTATCTCGTTTAAGTTCAAAAATATGAATTTTGAACCCTTGCTTAGAGTGTGCCTAAAGAACTTTGGATGGAGATCATAATAGATGACTTTCAAATAAAGGTTGACATTGCTATGCAAATTTACTTTGACAACAAGTCAAACAATGAACGTGGTTCATAATCTAGTATATTGGCAAACACTTCATCAAAGATAATATTGAGGACAGAGGTTAGTGGTTACAACCCATATCATATCCCTACATGACTCCAGTTAGCATACATTTTGTAGGTAAGTTAGGAATGATGGATATTCATTGACCAACTTGAGAAAGAATGTTGTAAATAGGAAATTATTAGAATAAAAATATCTTAATATCTCCATAATAATTAGAAAAAAATATCCTTGGTATCTTCACATTCACTCCATTAGACTTTATTTCCTTTTAAGAGAATGCAATTGTTACTAACAGAGAAATTAAAAATGTAATTAGCATGATTACTTACAGTTATATATTTCTTTATTCACTTTCATTATTCAAGTCTACCCAAGATTTTATCGGAAAAAGGGTAGTTGGCTTCCAATACGCAGTTAGGAGCAAAAGTTAAAGGGTTCTGGAACGTTTTAGTGTGATGTTCAGAAAACACCAGGAACTACCACCCAAGAGACGTAGGGAGCATGTTATCAAACCTATTAGAGGGCACGGGGCAGGGAATACTTGAAACATTTTATTTCCAGCAAAACATTGGCTGTGGATCCAAACATAGTTAAGAATGTCAGGGAGTTACCTATTGTGACTGCTTGTTCAGTCCTATTGCTTCACAATGGTGTGATTTGAAAACAGCAGAATCATGCATTTTACAAAGCTTTAAAAGTTTGTTTTGACTTCTATAATTGATAAGTGTTCTGTTGAAGGTCACTACTCGTTTGATGCATTTTGTTAATTCACCCCCATCTCGTGTTCTTGCCAGGAAATCGTGCCGCTTAGGAAGATTTGCCGCAGGCCCGAAACTGATTACCGGTTACAGCAACTTCATGCTGTGAATGAGGTAGCACCTGTGGATCAGCAGAAAATTGGGATGGATCCATTGGTACCAAAGCAGCTGATTGCAGCAAGCATTCATATGGAGATTCCTGTTATGCAAACAAATGTTCCTCAAACTCCACAAGGTATGGATATGGATGTAGATCAAAAGAAAGCTGAAACAAATACTGATGTTCCAGCAGGAAACTCTACCACCACCCCAGGGAATACCCCATTCACTAGTATCATTACTACAAGCAATGTTCCTCAAGTCACTAGTCAGACTCAGGACATGGTTGAATGAAAATAGCTGTTTCATTTTTTCAGACAAGATGAGACTTGAGTACACTATTTAGTTTCTTAGAACTTTTAACCATCTGGGTAGTTTATCTTCAGCAAACAATGCTCACAAGTAACTTTCTCTTGCTGTTGTATTCGAACCATAGAAATTCAAAGAAAAAAATGACGTTATACATTTGTTGAGCATATAGGAGGGCATTCTCTTTTCTTGCATGAAGAGAAAGAATATATGTCATTATTACTAATTTTGATCACACTACCAGTTTGCATGCTATTTTGGTTCTTAAATGCGTGTTTTTAGTTATATGTAACCAACATTGAATTGTTCCAGATTATAATTTTTAAAAGTAGAAGGAAAAATAATCTTTACTGAAATGTGGGTAAATATGTGTTGATGGATTTTTTTTATAAGTTGTAAAGTAGTGTCTTTGACTGTACAATTGTCAAATAACACTTTTCTGTTTTATATGTAAGCAAACTTATTTTCCTTTTCACTTGTTTTGTTTTTATTTTAAAATTTGTCTTCTAAAATAATTCCACATTACTCATCAATCTCTCATCAAATTTATGTTAAGTTTTTAAAATTAATTTCGAAGTGGAAAAAAAATGAAAGAAATTTATTGTTTTTCATTCTGTTTCTCTTTTATATTTTTCTTCTATGTTTTTTTTTAGAATCCATATGATAGACATTTATAAAATATATTTTGGGTTAATTTTTGCTTTTTTAAAAACAGTAAGA
>Ga0123341_1000630_pt1 | contig 22818 bp, 16 predicted proteins | sample Turbeapinknodule_FD_89959 | JGI IMG/M metagenome (GOLD analysis project Ga0123341, IMG submission 89959) | Root nodule microbial communities of legume samples collected from Mexico - Turtle bean Mexico pink nodule | ecosystem: Host-associated > Plants > Roots > Nodule | place: Mexico: Nepantla...
AAGTTTTCGTTTAAAAAATAATCATTCTATTAAAAGAAGAATTATTTTAGTTAGTTACGTTTTCGTTGTTTTTTCACAAAAAATAGAATCAGCTACCTAGTACCAACCTTTAATAGGTTTTATATGGCCCTATCCATTCTAAAAAGTAAAACTTATGCATATTAGTAAGTTATAAAATAAAAGAGAGATCTACAACTCTTTATGAAAAAATAGAGAAAACTTGGCCTTTTATGCTGGTGATTTTTTCGTCAAACAAAAAGGTGATACTTCATGTGATAATTGTTTTCCATGATTAAAATAATTTGGCATTAGAATTTATTTTTAATGCAAGTGACTTGGTTGACAAGGGATTGATATATAGTCAAATCAAAATATTTGAGTTTTCTTACTTTAATAATTAAAAATAGGATAATTTTATGAGTCAATAGTAAAATAACATTGATGGAACTTCAAGAACTTCAAGAAATATAGTAATTTTATGACAAGACCTTCAAGATTTTCATTCTTATGAATTAAATTTATTTTACTGTACATGTAAAGTGCTTGACAAATTTCTAAAGCCCAAGTTTCCTATTTTTCTTCTACATTTTATATTTAATTGTCTTTAGTTTTGGTTATCTTATTTCTTCAATTATGCTAACCTAGAAATTATACTTTAATCACCCAAATGTTTCATAAGTCTCGGACGAGGTTATTTTACTTATCACTTTTTGTTACTTGTGTTTTGATACTCTTGAAAAACCATCAACGATATTGTTTTCTTTATTTGGTGAGGATGAGAAAATAGGAAGAGAGTAATAAATGAAAGAGAAGAGTAGAGAAGAAATATAAATTATTTAATTGAAGCTGAAGTAAAATAAAGAGAAAAGAAAATAAATACGAGGTTTTAGATAAAAAGGTTCCATCTGAAATAAAATAATTGAAAGGAAAATTAATTTTGTTACATTTTATCCATTTATATGCAGTATTTTTTTTATTCAGAAAGTTGGTAACCCTTTCAAGCATATTTGATATGAACAAGAAATAATGTCTTGTTTATTTGGACTTAAGGATGCTACAAGGCTTGAAGTTAAGCTAAGTAGGCTAGTGGTCATTAAACAAAGGTAAAACATTTAAATATAAAAAATATTAAATTCATAATGCAAATTAAGTTTGCAAATAAGATTTTAATGATTATTTTCAAAAGATAATATTTTATATTTAAATTAAACAACAACACCAACTTCATTCATGATACACATTAACATTAATAGATAAAAATTTGGATATGAATAACTAATAAGTTTTCATAAACAATATTTTTATACTCAGATTTATATCTAACCCAATTCAATGTATAAAATATACTTAAAGTGATAGAGGTAATAAAGGCTAGATAGATGACAACTAAAGTTAAATACTAATAATGGTTTACAACAAAAATACAACACAGGTATGCAAAATGGGATGAATATAAGCAAGACATATGTGATTGTACATGTGAAGACACTGAGGGGCCCAGACAATACTTATGCTTGTTGATGAGTGGTCGATGTGTCGGTGATCTTCCTGTCTCCTTCAATCTTCTTCCTTTAATATTAACGCTCGGTCGGTCGACTAGGGTACCTGCGATTGTACTCCAACGCTCAAGTCAGTGCTTTGTCTAAAGTGTGTTATAGTGGGATATGAAAAAGGTACCTTACTCCTTTGTCCTGCCCCCCTTTTATACGAATGTGTCATTCTTCTTTACCCGTTACATGTTGGGGATATCTCTCAAATCATTTTGGTTGCGCCTTGACTCATTCAATGCTAATGATTACTACAAATGATACTTGATAGCTATTAATAATAACCATTATTTATTCAATGCTATTGTTAACTGCTAATAATAATCGTTATTTATTGTGTTCTTTATGTTGTTATTTACCTCAGACAGTCGATCCTTGACTCGTCCAGTACCGACCGGTATAGTGATATCAATGATAATACTTCTTGTTCAAAATATTATAGATTATTTTACATTCATACAATTTACATACGATAGAACAGGAAACCATGAAGATTATTATAAGGGAAACATGTATAAGGGAAACATGAAGATGTGTAGCATACATACAAAGAAAATAAATGAGCATACAAATTTTGCTTGATAGCAAAGGAGTGGGAAAAAGATGACGTAGAATTGGACTTGGGATATCATTTGCAACATTTATAGAAAATGCTTGTTGCAATTTTGGAACTATTTGATGTTCTCCTATGGAGCTTTTGTGTAGCGTTGAACCATTATTGGTGTGGCTCTAGCAACAACAACATTAATTTACATTTTTTTTTATGAAAGGTAACCTATGAGGTTTGGGAAATAATTTATTCTGACGAGGACTACATATATTCTTCTCTTATGATACTAAAAAAAATTAATAAATAAAAATTAATTTTAGGGAAAAAAATAATTATTTGTTATATTGATTATTTTAAAAATTAAAAAAAATTAATTTTTAAATTAGTTTTTATTATTTATAAATATTTTTTAAATTGATATCTAATTAGTTATTAAGATTTTTCTATCGTAATTGGTAATATTATTCTTTCTTTTCATTCATTTATTTATACAAATAAGTTAAAAATAATATATATTAATTTTGATAAGATCCGATGAATCAACCAAAACACAGCTCAAAAGATTGAGTGAAGTCTAGCTAATCCAATTTTCACCATTTCACTTCTTTAGCATCTAATAACCATCTTTCTTGACTATTGAATAAAGTTCCTCAATTTGATCCATTTATTGTAAGAATTCAACTATCTGTGTCAAAGTATTTTCAATGCAATGATTTATTTCCTTTTATTGGGCAACGGACTTTTAACATGAATAGTGATATTAATAGTGATTAGGATATATTTTCTAGTACAATGATCATTGTCTATTGTGGAATTCTGACTTATAAACATTAAACTACTTTATCAGTGTAAATAATAAATTTAGAAAGCTTTATTTGTGGAATCTTTAAAAAAAATGAATTTATTTGGAAAAAAATATTCTGCAAAGTCGTGTATGTTTAAATATAATATAGAATTACTTAAAGTTAAAAAAATAATTATTTGACTATATACGAATATTTGTATGGATACATACAAATTAGACTTAATTAAAATTTATTTAAAGTATAATTGAAAATTTAATTATTATAAAATTCAATGATTTAACATTTATTATTGGACCAAAATAATTTTTGATTAAAGTCTTTCTTTTTTTATTTCTATCTAAACTTTGACATTTGCCAACGGAGAAAAAACAGACAAAGAAACAAACCACCTAAGAAACAGACAATAATAATATGTATAGTTTCAAGTTTCTACCTTTGTTTCAACATGCCAACCTCTTTTCCCTATCCTTCTTCCATTTGTATATTTTCCAACTCCTTCCATGCATTTTTGGCCTTCTCTTTATGCATTTGCCCGTCACCTTTACACGCCTCTGCTTCACACTGAATTCTGACCCTTCACATATTCCTACAAAAAAAATCCTTTTTTCTTCGCCCCCTCGCTTTTTTTCTCTTGAATATCATCTGGGTATTCCCTGAAATTTTCAGGGGTGCCCTTGTTTTCTTCATCGAAAATTGCCGTGACTGGGTTCCAAACATGGGAGGCTGTTGCAGCCACGATGTTTCGGTTCGAGGGAAGGTAGAAAGCGAGATGGATGAAAGGGAATATGAGTATGATCATGAAAATGATGTGTCTTTTAATCATGGTGGAGCATTGGTGAGGTTAAGAGGATCCTCCAAGTTTGTTTCAATGTACACCCAACAGGGCCAGAAAGGTGTGAACCAAGATGCAATGGCAGTTTGGGAGGTATAATCCGTCCATGTAGTTATGTTCGTTTTTATTTTTCTCTATTTATTTCCATCAATTTTGATAGTTTTTGTTCTTTTTTCCATTAAAGTTTTCAATCAATTCCTCTGGCCTGGATTGTAGTTGTCTCTTTCGCCGGGAGCTTTTGTTTCATTTCATTAATCATCCACTTTTGATGAATTTAAAGGATAAGATTCTCCTTAGAAAGTTGTTTATTGTGTTAGTAATAACCTGATTGGTTATTTTTGTTCAACATTTTTGCTCCATTTAATTCTTTCTTTTTTCATGTTATTCATTTTAGTTTTCTCCGCCTTAACTTTCCTATCAACATGACTTTATTACCCACGTTCTATGTCTCCTCCTCCTCCTCTTTTTATTGAACAAAAACCTTAAAATTTCATTGTCATTTGTCAGATATAGATTTGAAGTTTACAATAATTAAATGCAGTTTGTCCTTCATATCCTTTAATTTCTATGTTTTTTGGTAATTCCTGAGTGTCAGTGTGATAATTGCCATGATTTGGGAGTAACTAAATTTTAACCATTCACGATACCTTTTATATAAGCCAAATATTAATTAAGATGGTCTAGGAAGAAGAAGAGAAACGGTTAAAAAGCAACCTGCAAGCACTTTTGAAGTTGCATTTGTTCTTCCCCTTGAATTTGGGGAATTGCTACCAAGATTCTTGTTTAATGGTCATTTCATTTCAGTATTTGATTGTTTAATGAAATAATTGAGTTACTCCTATTTCTCTATCCTCTTGCCTTTATCAGAGCATGGTGCATTTAATAGATAAAACATGTGGCTTGGACTAAGATTTGATATGGATTATTGATAGGACTACGCAGGAGAAAAGGATGTGATCTTTTGTGGTGTGTTCGATGGTCATGGTCCTCTAGGCCACAAGGTTTCACAATTTATTCGTGACAATCTGCCCTCAAAACTGTCCGCAGCAATCGAAATTTCACAGCAGAAGGCAATAAAATTTTATGATGCCAATGATGCAGACACTTCTAGTTTTGATGATGGCTACGATGACAGTAACCAAATGTCACTTGCTTCATGGGAGGGATGCTTTCTGAAATCCTTTAGTGAGATGGATGAGTACCTTGCTCGGGAAATTAACACTGACAGCTATTGCAGTGGTTGTACCGCTGTGACTTTAATTAAACAGGTATAACTACTTGTTCACAACAGCATTCCCCAGTACTAGTCAAACACTTTTAAATTATGGAAATAACTATATGCATCACTTTCCCACCTAAAATTTCAGGGTGACCAGCTGATAGTTGGCAATTTGGGCGATTCTCGTGCAGTTCTTTGCACAAAGGACAAGGACCAACTCATTGCTGTTCAACTCACTGTTGACTTGAAACCAGAGATTCCAAGTAGGTCTAGGTTTTTTCCTCAATTTCCAACTCTTACTAGACCATAAAATCTCGAGTTTAAACCATCTTTTCTTCAATTTCTGTCAGGTGAAACCTCAAGAATCGTTAACTGTGAAGGAAGAGTGTTTGCAGCGGAAGAAGAACCAGACGTGTACAGAATATGGATGCCTGATGATGACTGCCCTGGACTAGCCATGTCTAGAGCCTTTGGGGATTTTTGCCTCAAAGATTATGGCCTCATCTCAGTTCCTGATGTATTTTACAGAAAAATTACCCCACAAGATCAATTTGTGGTTTTGGCAACTGATGGGGTAAGCAACATTACGATGTCACCTTAGTATAATTGATCTCAAATTGCAAGTTATATTATATATTACTGGTTATTATTTCTCTCACTTCATATATTCTCCCAATCCAAATACATATTGCAAATAGGTTAACCTGTTCACTTGATTCTTATGATTGTCCCCATTTAAAGTTTAATCCTTATTAGAGAAAATTGTAAATATTAGTCCCTTCACTTACATAAAAGTTAAGTATCGGTCTCTATTGTTAACATACCATTACAAATTTTTCTGGCAGTGATAAATCGCCACAAAAAACTATTAAGGAACTACAACTTCTGGTTTCTTCATAAAGAAACTAAACCTTGAAATGTGGACAGCTATAGGGCCTAAATAATAGTTTAACCTGTGCTAGTATTTAGTCAAATCATGGAAGCAATGAGTTAGCTTTACAAACATCGATTTGAATGACCAAAATATTATATTTTCTGTTTTCTACACAGATATGGGATGTGCTCACTAACCATGAAGTAATAAGCATAGTTGCTTCTGCACCAAGGAGGTCCGTGGCAGCCAAGTTGTTAGTGAAGCGTGCTGTAAGAGCCTGGCGATACAAATATCCTGGTTCCAAGGTTGATGATTGTGCTGCCATATGCTTTTTTCTCGATGAACAACCTGTTCTATCCCATTCACAATCCCATATGAGTGGAAAAAATAGATCGTGCAGCAAGCAATTGCATCGCTCTAAAACCACTGGAAATGAAGACACTGAAACAGTGGATGGCAAGGTTGGGTTGGAACTAGATGAAGAATGGAAAGCTCTTGGAGGGTTTTCAAGAGCCAACTCTTTATCAAAACTTCCACGCCTTGCTAGGGGTATGAGTAAACGGCAATCGTCCAAGTACTATTCACCGCGTTGAGGCTCTCTAATGAAGGGTCTTCAAAGAAGTTAAATCTATGTTTTAGGAGGAAAAAAATGAATGTTTTAGGATCATATGCGTACCCTTAAAACGAGTGTGAAAAATTTAATGATGAGCTTTGTATGAAAATCTATGTTCATTTCACTCGGTGTTTAAAAAGATACCAAACTGCATGTCTACCTCAAGATGTAATGGTTGTTCCTTCTCAAAACATTGTCAGGGTGACCATCTAGTAATTATATAACATTATGATTGTCACCAATGGAAAAATTTGCGTTATGCGTTTTATAAATTGAATTTGTATTCTGAAGAGTGACTTCTAACGTATAAACTCAAATGGGAGTTGTCTAGGTTCCATATTCTGTCAATGATCTTAATATTTGCAAAATGGTCTGTAGTATGTTTTTGGTCTCAAGAGTTAAAAAAAACTGAGGGACTTAATTTATTTATTTGTTATGCAAATAAATACATATTGATTCCTTTTGTATGGCATGCCCACTAAAGAGTTTAAATTATTGATTGCCCTTTGACCATCCTGAGCAAACCTTACCTTAAACATTCCTCTCTTATCCACAATCTGTCACTTTTCAGAATCAGAACGTTAAACTGTGCATTTATTATTGCTTTTGTTCTACTTTTAATTCTCTACCACTAGGAACAATTAGGCAAGTGCCCCTCTTTTTATAGGTATAATAATGAATCATGGGAACACCCTGGCTTCATTGCTTGCATTGAATAGGAAGTGTCTAATGCCCTTGGTTAGTGCTTCAGTGACCATCCTTGTTGGTTGTAGTGGTGTCATGAAAGTCTCAGAAATTTAGCTTTTGCTTATAAATTTTGCCTAGTAACAATGATTTTAGACTAAAAAAAAACTCAGTGGATCATATCACATAAAAAGTAAGTTAAGTCTGAACAGAAATTGACATTTCCATTGAGAAAAGGCAAATTACATCGTAAAATCCTAAGGATATTTGTTATAAAGGTTAAAAAAATAAATACAGAATAATTGAAAATTCCTTGGGACTACTGATCTCCACCTTACTTGTTTACTTCAGTGAAAGCAAAATTTCAGATAATTCTCTAGCTTCCCAAACACTCATTACTACTCCCACCTTTATTTATATGATCAGAATCATAGTTAATGCTAATTTATAAACTAATAGTGAGGTAATTATATATAGATAAGAAATCTGCATATAAAGTGCATTCACCTCATACCTATGTGAATGACCTGAACCTTACCCTTTATAAAACAAGTATTACATAATCTAATTCTACATAGTGCCTTGGAAAAGAGAGAAACAAAGTGGCTAGGTGCAAGTGTGGACTAATCTTCATGGTCCCAAAGATCCGCCGCACTCCTGAATGGACCATCGCTCTTGTTCACAAAGAGCTCTTCACCATCCAGAATTCTTCCCTGCAATGTATCAGTAACCAAGGAAAGAAGCAAAATTACCATGAGTTCAGGACCCAAAAGAAGGATAGAGTGAATGAATGTGTGAAATAAAAAGAAAAAATTTTCTCTACCATAATTTAAAGTAAGTTAATTATATTATGAAGTTGATAAATCTCTAATCACTTTAAAGATTCTAATCCTTGCTGATAGACAATATTTTACTTGCAAATTAAAATCCATTTATATCTAGGAATGGTTTAGTTTTGTATGACCCCAAAAGTAATAAACTGTGTTTGGATGAGTTTGAGTATTTTGATTAAAATTGAGTTTGAAGCGAAATGATTTGTGTTAGATGTTTTTATTTATAAAGCCAGTTGATTATAAGATTTGGTATAAATTGCAAAAATCTCCTAAAATTGTTCTATTTAAAAGAAAATTATAGACCTGGAAGAGGGAAACATATGAACATCTATCTAAAATTATGATAATTTTATGTGAGTCTGAAGAATAAACATGAAATATGTTATAAATGAAGTACTGGGGATTCATATATCTTATAGTCAATAACAATGGCAGGATCTGACAAAAATTCTAGGTGTATGATTTTTTGCTACTAGACTAACATGAAGGACCAATTAATGTGAATAACCAATGTTTACCTGATCCTGCATCTTGCTGAGGGCCTTAAAATCTTGTTGTGGAAGTTCCCAATTGAAGACACTGACATTCTCCATGATCCTATCTGGCTTGATTGATTTGGGGATGACACTTGTCCCTCTCTGGATGGCCCACTTCACCAATACCTGCCCTGGGTTCTTGTTCGACTTGTTGGCTATCCTATCAACCGTTTGATCCTTGATCAGATTCCTCCCGTCTGATGAACCCAGTGGAGAGTAAGCCTACACTCAAATTTTTGCATTTCAATCATGACCCTTTCTCATGAAAATCAAAACCAAAATGAAGAAAATTAAACTAGTAATGTGTTGATTACAGTAACATGGATGCCATTCTTCTTGCAAGCCGCAAGCATCTTCTCATTTTTCCATCCAGGATGCATTTCCATCTATAACAAAATTGCAAATACAAGTTTAGAAAAAACGAGGTGGTGCTCAACCTTTGAGATTGTTCACTATCCAATACAATCCTCAACAAAAAAAATCTGTACATATATGATTTCACCTGGCAAACAGAAGGTCTTATTTCAGCAATGCTCAGCAACTTTTCAAGCTTTGCTAGAGTGAAATTGCATATTCCAATGTCTCTAACAAGCTTTTCCTCCACAAGCTTCTCCATTTCTCTCCATACCCCTTCCATGTCAAACTCTAACACGTCTCCTGCTCCAGGGGGTCTGCTAGCACCATCTTTTAGTCGAAATGGCCAATGAATCTGCATTTTATACATTAGAGTATCTGTCTTCTATTAGACATACCAAACCACATGCATCATAAATGGAAGAAAAAAGTGCAAAAAAATATATATTTCGAGCATGATAGAAGCTCATTACCAAGTAAAGATCAAGGTAGTCAAGTTGGAGTTTTTGAAGGGTACTGTTGAGAGCAGGTCTAACCCTTTCAGGGGTCAAGTCAGTGCACCTAGTAGGTATAAAAATTCACCATGAGAGTTTCTTTAAAATGTTGAAAGAACATTATTCAAATGAACTTAGAAGGATCACCCAAAGACTTTGTATTCGTAAGACCTACATCTATTTGATTATATTACCATAGTTTGGAGGTGACAAATAGATCCTTCCTTTCCACTCCTGCTTTAATTGCTGTTTGGAGTGCTTGTCCAACCTATAAGTTGATAGATAATTAGGACTATTATAGCTAAAATGGTGATCTAAATCAAAATAAACTATTAGGAAACACAAACATACTTCTTCTTCAACTCCATACTGCGAAGCAGTGTCTATGTGTCTGTAACCAGCCTGCAGCCAAAGTCGGATCATATGAGACTCAGCTCCACAAAAAGGCAAAAACTAACTTAAATTTTTTTTTTCTCCTTAAATATGTTTTAGTACCCGCAAATAGATAAATATTCTTTTTAATATTTTGAAAAATAAATGGTCTTTTTGGTTCCTTTTGGACTGCTAAATTTCGGGTAAAAGAGGCGTAATGCTCGAGATCCTTAAAGAGGTGTAAAAACTCTGAAGGGGGTATTGAAGTTAAGAAATGCTCTTAAAATCTGAAATTTTGTTCTTGGAATTAAAAACACTAATTTTGTTCCACAAAAAACTGTTTTTTGTAGTATATTAAAAGTGTAACATATCTCTATCAATTTTAAAATTGATTAACATGAGTAGGATATATGATTTTCACCATGTGAAGTGTCTGGGTCAGAAATCTAGTTAGATTAGCTAAATTTATTGAATTCCTCTGACTTTACTATAAAAAACCAAAGGTTAGTTCCTCAAACCAAGGAAATTACCGACATTATCCATAGAATAATACATTTGGTGCTTTTTTTTTTTTATCAAAGACATGGATATAACCAATCGTCCCAGTCTCGCACTGGTTTTTCTAAAACTTCTTCTAGAGGCTGTTCCCAAATGTATGGCTGCTTGCTTACTACCTTCATTTCTTCTTTTTTTTCATAAATGTCAACAAAAAATATCACCTTAATGAATACTTTCATCTGCTAAACAAGCCTTGTGAATGCAAATAACATCATCAATAGATCCCCTTTATCATAAAGCTTTATTCATTCATCAATGTAGAATGATAACAAGCACACACAAAACCCAATGTCCCACAGAATGCAGAAAGAAACATGGAAGTGAAAGCAGGGCAGTGTAGTTACATTAACAATGGCAGTGAACACAGAATTGACTGCATGTGAACCCGACTTCCATGTCCCCAATCCAACAGCCGGTATGGTATGACCACTCGAAAGGGTAAATGCCTGTGTCTTCGCTTCATGTGGCCTAACAACTTGTGCCATCTTTGAATGTTAGCTAATAACAATGGTGTTTGTTTCTTGTCACATATTATACAAGAGACTCTTTCTAAGTACCCGATCATGTAGGAGATCATCACCAATTTCCATGCACTTCAGGCTGCGTGTTCCTTTCTGCATTCACTAGGCTCTCACTCTTACACGTTTCCTACGTCTTTCTCTCTTTGCTTCTCTTCCTTGACACGTGGTTGGGAAACCGAACAATGATACTTAAGTGTGTCTTTTCTTAGTTCTTATTAGTTTTTTTAGTTAATTTTGGTAGTTAAAAAACATTATCCTATTTTTAATGTTTTTGTCATCTTTGCGGTGTTGTAAAAAAAATGCTAAACAGATTTTTTTTCGATTCTGGTTTCTCACAAAGTTATGGAGTGATATATGAAACTCAGTGATAAAAATCCACTCCTTTTTCAAGATGTGATCATTCGTGTTGAAGATGGCGTGTCCCCTAGAAATAAAAATAATTTGCTTAAGTCCCTTATTATATTACTAAATTAGTTTTATAAAAATGAATTAGATTTAAGTTTTAATATGATATTAAAATTTGGATCCGTTGTATCAACTAATATTTCTCGATTCTTACACATTATTAATGTGATTGTATGATATTTAGTCCAAGAAAATATATTATAGTTCTGAATTGATTAAAAATAAAATTAATTTCAAATACATAAATAGAGAAAAATATCATCTTACTAAACTATCGAGTGAGAAAAATCGCATAAAAGTGATGTATAATAAATAGGTATCTGTTAAATTGGCGTTATCGTATTTATAAGAATAAATGTGGGCTGAATTTTTATATTCAGGTTTATAAGAGAAGTTAATTCTTTGTTTAATAGTACGGAAATGTTCCTTTTAAAATAAATAAGATTGCAATTTAAAACAACGACTTAATAAATATAATACAAATATTAATTGTCTAATAAATTTATTTACTTTCGGATATAATATAGTCATATAGGTAAATCACAATAATAACAATTTAGTGAAGCTATGAGGTGATTTTAACGAAGGAAGGCTCCTTAACCACCTGAAACCTCTAATATTATAGTAGAATAGATCAATTTGTTTTTGCAAAGTTATATAATTTTGTTTTTTGTTTTTTATTCTTATATTAACCCTTTATTTGTTTAAAGGATAGTATAATGAGACTTCTTATATATTGTATTAACCCGATTAATAATTTTAAAAATATATACTGCAATATTTTATAAGAAAAGTTGTTATGAATATTAAGACAACATAAAGTTTTTTGTTGATATTAAGATGTTAGTGGTAATAGAGACCGTTTAAAATATAAGTTAAATTATTTAATAAAAAATTAATAAATATAACATGGTTGTATGTGATAATATATCGGTATTCTTACTTATTCTTCTGTGATTGGATTATCTTAATTTTAATAGGTTAAAATTTAATATTTATATTAATTTTAATGAAAATATCATATTTACATGTATTGGTCTTTTATATGTGCAATATATAATTTAAATGAAAATATATAATATTAAAATAATAGTATACATTATAAATTTTAGCGAAAATTTGTTTAAATGTCTTTAAAATATTTTGTGTTTTTTTAAGCATGTAATATTATAATTTTATTGAATTAATATATAAGGTAGATTTATAAATATTGTTACAAACTTTAATATACATTTTTATATATACATGTTATAAAAATGAAAGTACTAATTTACATTTTCATGATTTTTTTAATAATATTTTTTTTTCTTTTAAGTGAAATAGAAAACAAAAATTAGTATTCAAAATTTATTTATTAAACTATTTAACTATTTTCATGTTAAAAATTAGGATACCAAGACGATATGTCTTTAAGTAAAACTTAGAAAATGATTTGTATGTGTTTCTTTATGTACTTGTATAAACAAAGTTAGTCTAAATAGTATATGAGATTGACTGTAGCAATTGTTGTGGGTGTTGGTCGATCGGTCGTTCCTTTACTCCTCAGTACTTCACTCCTTTAGACTTCAAAACTTCTTCTCCTTAATTCCTCAGTATTTGGTCGGGAGTTAACCTGCAAAAGGTTCTCTGACAATCAAGTAAGTACTCTGTGTTAAGAGTGTACAGTGAAACTGATAAAAAGTGTACCTTACTCCATTGTAGAGAGTGTAGTTGTAACATATAGTTATGGACCATATGTCTAATGGGTCGAATCTAGCATGTATCAGTCTTAGCTAATTTCTAGGGAGGTTACCCACCCTGATTTCTCGGGACATTACCTGAATTTGATGGAATGTGAGCCTGATTCGTAGGGAGTTTCCATAACTACCTTAAGTGTCATTTATTATAACTACATTTAAACATACTTTCAATCAGTTGGTCGATCACCAAGATCAAGTGACGTTGCTTGTTTGGCACTGACCGTACACTTTCTTTTCAATAATTTGGTGTTTTTTTTTGCTACTAATGCAACATTCAAACCTTGTTATCCTCTTTTCAACGGCGATACTCACAATTTGGGCATGCTTTACTAAAGTTGTCAAACAAGTTATAAGAACATGTATATACCTTACAACAAATAAAATATGTTCTTTGAATATTTTGTTATGGCTAAATCTCATCAATTGCCTTTCACTGCATCTATTATTGTGTATAAAATTCCTTTAGAACTTGTGTTCACTAACGTTGGGGGATTCTCCTGAATTATTACTTCAAATTATGCAAAATATTACACTGATTTCCTATATACTTTATTAGAATATACTTGGTTTTATCTTCTTCATTTAAAACAATAAGTTTCTTTTGTTTTCATGCATTTAAAAACTTTTGGTGAAAACCAAGTTGGTCATTAGTTGAAGTGTGAACAAAATAGTTCTATTGATCGAAAAATTGTTATCTAACTAAAATTGGTCTATCTTTTCTTGATAATGCCTCTCTTCCTCTTAAATATTAGGAGAAGCCTTTATAGTTGCATTTAACATTTTAATGTTTTAACCACTCTTGTGCTTGATAATCATAACCTTGTGAAATCTTGTTCAATGAGAAATCTGATTATAGTTTTTTCAAAAAAATTTATTGTTTGTTATCCTCTCTTAAGATCTTATAGCAAACATAAGTTTGATTTTATATAATTTATTTGTCTCTTCTTAGGCTATAGTTCAAAACATAAAGGTTATATATGTTTCTCACCATCTGGCAAGAAATATATCTCCTATCATGTATTTTTAATGAAAATTTTCTCCTTACTCTCTAACTAATAATCCTATTTGCGCCTTACTCAAGATGGATTAATAGATGTTCAAGACCTAACTCTTTACAAATCTATAGTTGAAACATTACAAAGTCTATCATACATGCATCAACTTCATGAACATCATTACAAGGCTATTGTTCCTGCCGGTTGACTCGATTGCCTTCGTACTTCTAACGACGATCGCACGCCCAATTCTCTCTGCCTAGGTTTGTGCCTTTCTTCGATCAAACACCTTGTACCTGCAAAGACAAAGGGGCGCTCTAAAGGTCGTTTGCACTCCGATGCTCAAGTCAATACTGGGCAAGGAAACACCAATGTGTATCTCAGCTCTCGTTTCAATAACTGTGTAAAAGACTGCATAAAACTTGCGTACCTTATGAGGTTTATTACTACCCCTTATATAGTCTAGGGTTTCCGCTGTTTCCGCTACCTGCATTTAGGGTTTTTTAGGGTATGTCTTAGCGCCGCTATCACCTAATCTTAGGGCAATCTAGCGCGTAAGGTTCCCTTAATGGAGTGCAACCTCTGATAGAATGACCACCTGGGTACCAACTTGTGCACCTAATCTCTGGGGCCATCCGTCCTGGGGGTGCCCTAGCTATTCACATGTCATGCATGCAGCCTACCCCTGGAACGCAATCCTAATGGGCCTTAGCGCTTTCAATGGTTCTTTACTTGTGTCGCGCCTGAATGCGTTATTTACACCACACGCATGGAACCCTCGTGATCTAAGCTTCCCCCTACTGATAACTAGTGTGTTGTTTAGGATCCACCTCTCGTGGTCCAGCTCCGCTGTTTGAGTCACCAACGTCCGATGTCACATCACCCTCACTCTGTTGCCGAGGACACATCAGCGGATCCTGGTGATCGACTTCTGACAACTCATCGGCACCCTGGCGCGTGCCGCTTACGAGACACTGACCCATGCCGCTTGTGGGACCTAGCTTACGTGGCCCACCACTACTAGTAGTCAACAACGTCTGATGACTGGTCGGTATAGCTATGAAGAAGAGAATTTTTCGATATCTTGTAGGCATCATGCATCACGAATTTCTTTGTAATTACTTGCCTTCATCAGTTGTTAGTTTCAAGAATGGGGTTTGACATTGACGATATAACATTCACCATCAACTATTACACTTACATTGGTTTAAACATTGTTTCATGGGTGTCACACAAATAGAAAATGGCATCTCGTAGTAGTACTGAAGCCGAGTACAGTAGCATAGTTGGGTGCTTGATGAAATCACTTGAATTATCTCTCTTCTCATTGAACTTCTTCTTTATTTTGACATACCAAAATATATTTCAACAATTTTAACGTTGTCCTTCTTGCTGTCAATTTCATCATGGATTCAAAATCTAAAACACTTTGAATGACTTACACTTTATTCATGATCGGGTTCAACAAAAACTTGTACACCTCATTCATATTTCAACACGTTTTTAATGTGTAGATCTTGTGACAAAACTAGTTTCTTATTTCTTATTCCATAAGTTTTTGAGATAAACTTATGGTGGTAATCAACCTCACCATAAGTTCAATGTTAAGTAATCATATATACACTTTTTGTCCATGTTATTTATTTACTTTTCCTTACTTACATATATTAGGCACTCTTTCTATGTGTAATATCTTTTCTAATCTACATATATGTTTTTGTTCTCTTTTTTTTCATCCCCTCTCCTTTCCTTACACGGATGGAAATAATGAAACTTAAACAAACAAAATTATTTCATTAAATAGTTAATTTGAAGAAAATATTTATTAAATACTAAAAAAATAGTCATATATATTAGAGATTGGAAAATTATTTAAACCTAAAAAACAATAATAAGGTAAATAACTTAATACTTGAAAAATATATAGGAAAACATTTAAGAAAACTAAATATAACGATCACGTTTTGAATCCTAACATAGTTTCTTTCTTCACCTTATACTCAAGAGGTGAAATCACATCAACTCCTACTTTAAATATGCACTCGGTTAATAATTTTTCAAAGAAGTTACATATTTTATTTTAGTTTTATACACACTTATACTTTGATAATATCAAAACGAGCACTATATATGTACTTGTGTTTCATAATAAAAATAGTGTTGATAAATTGACATCGTTAAAAAAAATTATTCTAATTTTAAAACTTAATATATTAATTCTAATTATATTTGAATATATATTATTAATTATATTGTTAAAATAGTAAAATAAGAATATTTTGTCTTAGATGCAAAAGTAAAATTTTTGTAATAAAAAGAAAAGACTATAAAGCAATTATTTTAAACATAATTTGTACTTGTACTTTTGTAGAAACACTTGTTTTAACCAAATAAAACAAAAAGTAGGGTCAGCACTCACTCAGAACATGGCATCTTCAAATGAATGCTGGTCTTCATATGTATAAATCTGAAGAAGCAACTGCTGCTACACTTTCGTTATTTAGAAATATTCTTCTAAATAAAGTAACTCAATAAACCTGCACACTATTTTCTACCATTTTTCTTCCATTCAACATCTTAACCCTTCATACCCCCACTTCTCTCAAAATCAGCATTCAATTCTATTCACTCTTCTGCTTCTTTTTCTCTTGCTAAAATCGTACAGGGGCCATCACTCGTTCTTTTATTTTTTTAGAATTATACCCATTTTTAAAATAAAGTATTTCAATGATCTTTCTTTATTGCTTGTAAATAAGGCTTACATAAAAAAAAGACTAAATTCATAGTGCTTCTGGAAAAGCAGTTCGCGTGTGGGGCTAGCAACAAAATTTTCTGAAACATTTCCAGAAAATAATTACTTTTAACAGAGCATAGTGGGGGCAAAATACTTAAAATATTTTGAATCTGATATGAAATAAAAGTATAAGAACTCGTAAAATCCATGAAATACTATTTTGAAATCACAATCCAAATAATTGGTATTGATATTTTTTTGAAAAAACTTATTTGTATTACTAAACCATTGCAGAATGCAGACATCACCATCAATACATTAGACAAGGAAAGATGCTGCACCATTGAATTTCAACATCCAGAGCCCGTGAAGTCTTCATTGGTGTATCATCACCCTTCACATGCAGGGACCATACATCATACCATATCAAATCAAATCCATTCATAGCAGGTAACACTCAATTCAATTCTCTTCTGTGACCAAATTAAAGTACTTTCCACACACATGCCACTAAAAGTCATCACAGTTACGACCAAATAGTAAAATGGTATAAGCAAACCAACTTGCTTTTTCTTATGTACCACCAAATCATCATGCTCTACCACCTTTGTTCTCATTTTTTACATTATACTAATACAATACTAAGTACTACCTTTAAGTTGCCTCAACCAAGTACATAATCATAACCCAAGAGACTTAAAAACTTAGAGATTTAACTACATAAGCAAAATATTACGTTTATATGTAGTTGGTACAATTATTTGGGGCTTAATTGAAGCTCTGAAGATGGCGTGTTGCTGCATTTGCGCACAAAATAGCGATAAGCAGCAACTTTTTTCTTCCTTGAAGCAGAGTTATCAACAGAGAGTACCATTTTGCCAGCTTCTTTTGATGTGAAAGAGTTGTGGATTGCTTCTTCTGTGGCCTCAATCTTCCTTGCCTTATCAACTGCCAAGGTGTAACTACCTTGAGCAATTGGGACAAATTCAGCACTATATTCCAGGTCCCAGCCTCCCACCACAATATCCCATGTGATAGTTGCACCACTCTATCACCCAATAACAACAAGTTAACAACAAATCTATAACCTTTTCCATATGTACCTAAAACAAGCATTTTAAGAGTTCAACCAGCAGCATCATTCACAGAAAGTGGAAAACAATTTTACATTTTCTTTTAATCATAACTTAAGATAACTACTAGATAACAGTATAAAACAATACTGTCATTCTATAACATTTTTACTCTTTAAAGTAACTACTACAAAAGAAGAATACTAGACAATATATGATTATTGGCAATGTAAACATCTTTGTAATATTAATGCATTTTAATTAAATTCAAAACCAAAATGAAGAAACTTGACAATTCTGATAGGATAAATGAAGAATGAAATTAGAAAATTGTAACCTCAATTCCTTCTATTTGTATGTTCACTTTCTCTCCAGCTTTAACTGTGAACTCAGAAGCAGGTTTTGGGGGACCATTATCCAAATCGCTGGGTCGACTCAATCCACCATACCTAACAGGAATATTCTCTGGCCTTATAAATCTGAACAAAAGACAAAGGATACCAAAGAAAGACAACTTCAATTCAAAATAATAATGAATGAAACAAAACTCTGAGACGAAATTGTAAGGAAGATGAAACTTGAGAGCCAATTTCAAATCTTTCTATAAATAAATTTTAAGAGAAAGAAGGCATTCCCGAATCAAACTTTTAAAACTAATTTACTTGTAGAGTGTCTCTGCAGCATTTCCCTCCTTAGAGATCAAAAACTTGCTCTTGGTTCTTTGGGTCAGAAACGGACTGAACATTGAATACAACACGCTGAAGTACCATGGCACATTGATGAAAATCTGAAAGCAAGAAAATGAGACAGAGTAGTTAAATTCCCATCACACCAAAACTAAAAGGTGTAGACGACATGACAAAAATAACAAGCAAAAAACCAATGACCTGTTCGGAAAAGCACACATAAAATAAACTAAACTTCTGTACTAAATTAAATTTAGCTTGAAAAAATGAAAGAATTTCAGCAAAAGTTAACGCATACAAGTTTGCTTTTTAAAAGATTTTAAATCGCAGTAGCAGTTTCATCCTGCTCCTTAACAAATGCAACTTATGCAGTCACAATTGTGGTAAAATCCTTGACATTGGCCAAAATTTCATTCATGAACCAGCTTTTAAAATCTTGGTTTTTATTTTTATACATAAAAAGTTTCATTTATTCTATTTTTTTGTTTGCAAATTATAAAAGTGAATAATCCACCTCAATATCTAGTTCTAAGAAACCTCATTAGCTACCTTAAACAAAGTCTTCCCTTTCAATCACATCTTTTAGTCAACAACACTCCATCCTCGAACAAAGAACTTGGTTGATAAAATCTAAACCACTCTACCCAACAAAACAACATAACACAGTACCTTGCGAGCTACCATTTCAGGATCGTTATCTTGGAAGAGAGAGAGTATCTGGTTAGAAGCAACCCTGAGTTCTCTCTTGGGCATGTCCTTCAGGTCAGTGACCTGAATGAGCGAGTTGATACCGCCGGGCTTGAAGTGAAGCATCTTCACCCCTCTCTCCAGAACCTGAACCCTCCACCTTAAGAACCTCTGCAGCTTCTCCTCATCCCCGAACACTCTCTCATACATCTCCTTATCCTTGAACACCCCATAGGCATTGTAGCACACAGGGTGCCCCTCTCTATCGTAACTGTGAGTGTAAGCCACCACTCCTTCGAGCTCCTTGAATCCCAGCTCCTCCTCCACAATGTTGTCAGCTCCGAACTCGGTCCTCCACGCGAGGCACTTGAGGAGCATGTTAAGGGCGTCGTGGACCCTGAAGTCCCTCGCACGGAGGAACTTCAGGAGCAGCACGTCGCCTCTGTCGCCGCCGTCGAGCAGGGGCACGCCCCACATCGAAGCGGGGTTGGAGGAGTCCGAGGAGGCCTTGAGTTTGTCCCTGAGGTCTTGAAGGGCCTTTTTCTCGGAGGGTTTGAGGTGGGACACGAAGTAGGTGTCCTCTTTGAAGGAGGGGGCTGTCATGAAAGAGGTGAATGTTGTCTTCTTTGAAGGCTTTGGAGAAGCTTCTGTAAGGTCTTGGAAAGGTGTGGAAGAGGGTGTTGTTTCCATTGAGGGGGAGTGCAGATGACCCAGATGGAGTTTTTGCATGGGAATGGGGAATGTGGGTTGGTTTTGTGGTAAAGGACACAGCTTTGGTACAAGGGAGATGGATATAAGAGAAGGAAAATGAGGATACCGAAAAGGAAAAGATTTCTTATATGTTGTTAAAGTAGTTTTTTTGGTTGTTGATGTTGTTTTTTTAACTCTTCTTTCGTGTCGGAGTTGAAGGAGTGAAAGCAGATTTGAAAGGGGATGGGGAGAGTGAAGGCACGCGCTGGTTTGAAGCCGGGTGAAGTGTTTCAAGATTCAAGTTTCAACTTTTAAACCGAGTGCAGTTGGAAAGTGACTGGGGCAGACACTGCCTTGGCATGCATGCTAATTCAACAATTACTAAATAAATTTTTTTATTAAATAAAATATGCTAATAATGTTATATTATTTTTTAATTTTTGCAATAGAGAAATTAATGGTGTTTGACATGTAGTGACACTGTACATGTGTGTTTGATTGCCAAGTGACACGCGTGTTGGCATATTTCTAGATATTTTTATAAAATTGTATCAAAGAAATACAGAAACATAAGAGAAATTAAATTGTTCTTTCTATTAAAAGAAAGACTTTAAACATTTGGCAAACAATTTCAGGTAAAGATAAACCATTTTTTTTAATTCGGTGGAAAAGACAAAAACTGAAAAAAAAAAAACTCAACCCAAACCCTAAGAATTCAATACGTTAGGTTTGTGTAGAAGATCAGTCTAAAAAGAGAAAACTGAATATCTCGGAAATTTTTAAATCATAATATAAAATACCAATTACTAAAGAGGAAAATTAGTAGTTATATACACGAAAAACTAACATTCATTGCAACGAATGCTACATATAAACGAGTTCACTAAAAATACGTCAAAACAACAACTCAAAAAGGCAGCAAAGTACTTGTTAAAATTATTTGTATTGTTATCACAAGCTTTTAAATTAAGAAAATACCTATAATAAACACGTGTTCATCAAGAAACTATCTTCATGTTAATGAACTTGTTGCTAATTAATTGTTTATGGTGTGCTTCTAATTCAAGAAAATCAGGAGCAAAGTCATTTTGTAGTAAAAATAATAATTTAAGAGGCCATAATTAATTAATAAAAACAAAAAAAATAAATAAAAAAATTACATAATTAATTCACGAGGTAAGCTGCTGCCCTAGTACACAGGTAAGCCACTTTATTTGACTTTTATTTTTTTGAAAAATTAAAATAATTTGAATTAAACAAAAATATTCAATGAATATCACGTTACAATGCCATAGCCCATAAGCTTTGCAGACATTGTTTGTCCATAAATCCTAAAAGGCACAGAACCATGTTTGTCATATGTTCGAGGGAACAAGTTTTGTCTGCATATGTAGATTGGACATGAAATGCATGCATGTATGCTATGGCATGGCTAATGAATTTAGCAGACGCAGAACATTAAATTAAAAAGGATTTGGCAGAGCATAAATCACTTTCAAGTGAATTTCTTTATGAAGTATTGATATACTCATTAATAAATATTAAAATTTGAAAGTGATTGAACACGGCTTTGTATATGTATTGTCAAATATCAATTTCTGCATGTGAAACTATTGCACATATCCAAGAGTGGTCACGTATTTAGCAGCATAATATATGTAGCCATTATTGTCTCCACTGTGAAGCTGATTTGAGCTTAATAATCATGCATGCATGAACTACACCTTCTTCAGAGGTCTACTAATTTAGTTCAAGGCCACTGTTTGTGCTGGAAACTGAGCCACTCTTGGCATGACCAAAAATGTGAATAAGGTGTTGCAGGCTTTGGATTTTGCTTGCTCCAAAGCAAGAAACATTGTAATTATTACTGAGGCAGCGAATCTCTCAACAGTTTCCAGTGTGGGAAGCTGAGAATATAGCGTGGTCCAGTGCCTGTGGCCGTGACCATGGTTCACGCCAGGGAAATTAATTGCGAGTTGAAAACCTTTGGAATCATATCAATGAAAAACAGAAATCCTTTTGCATACAGATTTTCAGTCAAGTGATTAATGGCATTATAGTTGTTGTTGAGAAAAGTGATTAATAGTGATTCAGTCAAATTTTTGGTTATTAAGAAAAGATGAAAAGAAAGAGTGGTTGGTTTTCTTTTTCTTTTGTGTTGTACAAATAAAGGAAGATAGAACAAATAATTGAGACAGTTGCCTAAAGGAAAAGGCATAGGAAGATAGCAGTAATGTGTTAAAGTTTGTTGGGGTAATGCTTTTTATTGTGGGGGAGGTAAGAGTACCGTGAGACTCGAGAATACTGCTACTGCCTTATTGAAACACAACCTGTTTAGTACTCCTGTACCAAGTTCCAAGACTAGCATTTTGTGTCCCATCATAACCCATATGCACCTGTGAAACCAAATGTTCTTACTCGGTTTCCTTCATTATTATTCAGAGAACCATGAGGACTAGGTTATGTAGTTCTTTCGTCAATTCAACAACCAATATAACAACATTAAATCTTATGTTTTTCTTGTAGATCCGACTCTATCTATAACCAAGATTTTTTTCTTTTGTGGTAGAACAGGAAAGAAAACTTCGCAGCAACACTTTCATTGCTAGTTTTTAGTACAAAATGTGAACTTAAATGTCAACACCAATCAACATGTCAATCAGGCTTCTCTGGTTTGCTCTCACTATAGACGAAAATGTCTGTTATCCTAAGCACAAGTTTCCCTCAAATCAAAAGAGGAAAACAAATTCAAGAATGGTTACAATAGAAAGGTTTATATTCATTGGGAAAATGTGGAGCAAGGATTTGAGAATATATCACTTATTGGATTTATGGTTTTGCATGAAAAAAAAATGGATATACTGAAAATTAGTAAATATCATCTCTAGAAATCATGGAAAGTCCACTCACGTTGTGTTTTTTCTAATTTTATCCTTTACTTCTTTTTAAAGAACCGATTTCATATTCTTTTAATGCACTTTTCATCTTCTTTTTTTTACATTTTTTATTAATAAAA
>Ga0123341_1000631_pt1 | contig 22813 bp, 16 predicted proteins | sample Turbeapinknodule_FD_89959 | JGI IMG/M metagenome (GOLD analysis project Ga0123341, IMG submission 89959) | Root nodule microbial communities of legume samples collected from Mexico - Turtle bean Mexico pink nodule | ecosystem: Host-associated > Plants > Roots > Nodule | place: Mexico: Nepantla...
AAAAATTAAATTAAAAAAATAAATATTCTTTTGGAATTTAAAAATTATTTTATATAATTAAGGTATATCATTCAAGAACTAATTTACATTTTTACAAAAAAAATCTCAATGAATTTTAAGGATCAAATTAACATGTCACATGTTAAGAAACCAACACTTATTATTTAGCCAAACAAGAATAATATATATTGAGTTTTTATATTTTAAAATTTTAAGTTTTAATTTTCATATTTTTTAGTTATTCTGTTATTTTTAAATAAAATAAAAAAATACTTTACTAAAATATAAATATCCTTTTATTAAAATCATAAGAAATATGAAAGTCTTTTAAAAAGTAGAGTTGTGGGATTATTATTTTAATAAAAACATTATAAGAAAATGAAGGTGTATGTTAAAACCAAAAAATATGAATATAAAACATAGTAACTTAAATAAATTAAGAGTATTTTAGGGAGATGATTATAATTCCCTTTTACAATTTCATAGACATCAAAACAGCACTTAAACAAGAGGATGAAAATGAAACTAAGTAAAACAAAATCAATCTACTACCATTCAATTTTTGTTTTTTGATTGTCAAAATAAAAAAAATAAAAAAACATTTTGTCAAAGAGATTGGGATGAAGAATTGAAGAAATAGAGGCACCAATTGCAACATGGTTCATTCATTCAGCTCACTGAACCATGAACTCTCTATCACTCTTTGCCTTCCTCTGCGCAATTTCTGCGCATTCCATCGCCGTCTCTGCGAACTCCGCTGCGTATCCTTCCATCCCCGGCGCGGACGCCGACGATGAGTGCTCCCTCCGCGGCGGGGGCGGCGACGCTCTGGTTCCACCGCGGCGAGAAGTGTACGACGACGGGCGAATCTTCGACATCAGCCACAGGTACGTGCCTGAGATGCCGGTTTGGGACTCGACGGAGGGGCTCGGGGAAGACTTTCTGTGGCTTGCAATTAGCATGAAGAATGGCTCGCGCGCTAACAGCTCCAAATTCACGCTCGGTGCTCACACCGGCACTCATGTCGACGCGCCGGGTCACTTTTACGACAATTACTATGACGCCGGCTTCGACGTTGACTCGCTTGACCTATCAGTCCTCAACGGTAACGCATCGATCCTCTCTCCGTGCAACTTCTATCATTTGTCAATTTCTTCAACTCAACTTCAGATTCTCACAATTTAATAATTATTTTCGTTCATGTTATTACAGTGTTAATTTGCTGTTGTTCTCTTTTTGGTTTCAGTTTTAAATACTGTGTTTATTGATTCCCAATTAGTTTTAGATGCAGACAACTGATACACTGCGTGTTATGTGTTAATAGGCCTTGCACTTGTGATTGATGCTCCACGGGATAAAAACATTACCGGTACGTGTTACTAATGATCCAGTTTGTTTTTTCTGCCTTTTGTTTTTGTTTTATTGAACTCCTGCATTCTGTGTATTGAGTGGGTGGGATATATATATATTTTTTCTTTTCTGATTAACTCGCAATTTCTTTTACACACAATATCATGTTTGTATAAACTTTTTCATAAACATTTGTTGAGACGAATATAAACTAGTAAAACACATTGAACTTTCCTCGTACTAAAATAAACTTCTGCAACTTAGTTCTTGGAGAAGTTAGATGAAAAGTTTTATAAATTTTAAATGCATAAGTTGATTGCTGAGTTCATTTCACCTTCTTTTTTATTCTCTTATAAATACTTGTAAAGAAGTTTATTCAAATAAAGTCTTAATGCTAGACCTTCCTACACAGTAAATTTGTTTAAAAGTTGTACTCGTCTTAGCCTTGCTATTCTCAAGCCTGAAGTTGGATTGATGTTTTACTTTCCCATGTTCATACTGTTTTTGATTTTTGGTTTATTTGTTTATTTTGAATACCTGTTATAAAATGCAAAAGCTTGTCCTTATCATTTTGTCACGTTTAACTGAAGCATTACCAAATTTCTCCTTTTTCTAGCTGAGGTTATGAAGTCCTTGAATATCCCTAAAGGTGTACGTCGTGTGCTTTTCAGAACTTTAAATACCGACAGGTGAGTTCTATAAGTTACATGTATCATGACTACAGTAGGAGGATTTTCTTCTTGTTAATTTAATAAAGTTTCTTCAGACTTGCTTTGTGAAGTGCTTCTCTGAGGCAGCTTCATAGTTCTCGCATATACATGAATTGAAACATGTTTTGTGCATCGTTTTTTTAGATTATTACAATATTTATCTTGAGAATCATCTCTATGATTTTAACTTGCAGTTATGAAAAATGAGTTCTAAGAAGGAAATCATATGTTGTTCCCGAATCCTGAAGTTACATGGTCTCTTATAGTTTTGAAAATGGAGGGAACAACAATTTTATTCTGCAAATTGCACTGCAATCATTTACAACGTCAGTTTTTTGGTACCTTTTTATGTTCAAATTCAATTTTGGGTTGCTCCTTTCTCGTCATTGTTGGGTGTCTGTGGATCTAATATGTTAACCTGCACACACGTAATTCCTTAATTGTAGTTTCCTTCATTTTATGTGTATGGTCTGTTATGAATAGGGTATTAGAATTTAGAGAATGGAGAGGAAGAGGCCGGTTGCTGGAAGTAATAAGAATGGCTAATTACCAATTATGCATAATGATTTATTGACTCCTAATGGGAATTTGAAAAACTGAAAAGTGAAAGCGGAGTGCATGGCTATTTATGTTAAAAGAATTTTTGTAACTCATTATGAACATTAAATTAGAATTACAAAAAAGAAAACATCATTTTACCAACTATAATATGGTTTTTATGGAGGACTATGGAGGAAATGCAAGGCAGGGGAAGGTTTTGAATAATATAAATTTAATAAAAATGTTTGCAGTGCCTTCCTCCCCTTACCTATATCCAAACACATTTAAGTTTTTGTTTATTTATTTGATCATGTATTTTAATCTTGATGATTAATAAATGATAATATCATTTTAGCCTGAAATTTCAACATTTTGCTTAAACTATATACTGATATTCAGTTTTTTAATTAGAAACTACGTATAAGTTAATAACTGCTGAATTGTTAGGCGACTCATGTTTAAGAAAGAATTTGATACAAGCTATGTGGGATTCAAGGAGGATGGTGCAAAATGGCTGGTACAGAACACTGACATCAAACTTGTAGGTGAGATATAGATGACTTCTTAAGATTTAGGTTACTTATTCCCTCCCTAAAGCATTTCCTCTGACTCTTGTTCCACCCATCACTGGTCCGTTATCCAAGCCTGCATTTTTATTTTCCTCTTATAAAATAATCTTCTAATTGCTTTTAAGTGGAGTCATTTAGTTATTTTATAGCTTTCCTTGTCACATTTTTTAACTTACTTTTTGTTCCAGTCTTTTCTTTTGTCTTGACTATATCATACTTTGTCAACTCAGATAACATCTAGTTATTAGTATTTATTTGCAATCTAGGAATGAATCAAGATGAGTTGATATCAATTGATTCTATTCTTTGTGGTTATGAATTAATAAATAGCTGCAAATGCACAAGGTTCAAAGTGCATATGATTATTTTGTATTACTGACATCACTCTTTCTTTAAATTTCATCCGTGAACTGTTTATTCGATCAGCTTTTTCACCTGCAGTGTTGTATATAATCATCATGTGTTTCAATATCTCCAAATTATATCTTGGTGATTCTACGAGGCCCTACTATTATAAATTCCTTGCCCTTGATTGGTTAGTGAAGAAGTCAATGTACTTGTATTCCTCATACCAACGTAGTTACAGAAAATATATTTTTTCGTGGTATCATCACTTTGTCCTTAACTTGGTCAACCAAAGAGGAACCCTTTTTTTCATAGAAAAGTTATTTCCTTCGGATCTCTCTTCAACTTGTGAATGACCTTGAACTGTATTCATTGAAGTTACATTATCTGTATAACCAGTTTTTTCCCTACTGAACTAAAGATTGGATCTGGTTGGTTTGAGAAAAGATTTTCTGTTCTCATTTTTAGAAGATTGCCACCTTATTTTTTACTGTATTTCATTTTTACAAAAGTTTATACCAAAAACAGTGAAAACAACCTATTATTTTATTTATATTTTCTGTTTTCGCAAGTCCTATACACTGAACTTTTAAAAAAATTAAAATTAGGGTTAAATTTGATAATGACAGCGCAGTTTTTCTTCATTTTCTTGTCCTCTCTCTCTCTCCCCCTATCCTTATTTCAGGATATAAAAATAGCAAATGGAAATACCTTGTATATGAGAACAACTTCAGTGATTGTTCCAATTTATCGTAGTCATATTTCTGGTTTTTTTTCCTTGTGAAAGTTGTTATTGCACTAATTCAATTTCCTTTTTATGCAAATGGCAGGAATTGATTACTTATCTGCTGCTGCTTATGATCACTCGGTTCAATCTCATCTTGCTTTTCTGGAAAGCAGGGTAAGAAATTCTCTACCTTATGGTTGAAATTTATGCACCTGTTACTCCTTATTAATAACAAGCTACTCATTCCACTCACTATAGTGTTGAAAAATTATAAAACTACAAATAAGATCTGGGCCCTAAATATGTTAATTAGTGCCTAACATTGGGATCATTTTCCTTGTTAAACTTTTGTACTTGTATTCGTAATGGTGGGTGTCTAAACTCTGATTTTGGTACTCTTGTTGTCACTGAATCTCATTTAGATTTAGTGTCTCCGGCAAGTTTATGGCAATATCAGTTTATCTGTATGTATCATTTGGTGACTTATTCAGGGAAAATAACTTTGTATTGAATTGCTGTTTTAGTTGTGCTTCTCAACGTAATGTATCTTTTATGCCTAACTAGATTTTTCGATTGTGTATAATCTTTAAGAATCATAAGAATCACTTAATAACTATCACTATTGCTAAATTCTTCTACTCTTTATTCTTAGTATAAATTTATAGCTGGTAAGGTTTATCACTCTAACAGAGAACTTTGAGTTTCCACTGCTTAACCTGTCCTTTTTGTTAATTCATAATGATTTTAGTTGAATTCATCTTTACATAATGTTCCAGCCTTACCTTACCCAAATTTATGGTGCATTAGCATTCTTATATTTGAGGCTCTTACCTCTAGATAAATAAACTTTAGTTTATTTGGACAGATATTTGTAGCTTAAATATGTGGAAGATGCAGTTGTTAGGATGTGTCTTAACTTCCTCCTTTGAAAGAAAAGTTAAAAATTCCATCATTTGTGACTTGGATAAGAGCCTGACAAATTTCAAATGCTTCAGGAGATCATTCTTGTGGAAGGCCTGAAGCTTGATGATGTCCCAGCAGGAGCATATTCACTCAGTTGCTTGCCTCTTAGGTTGGTTCACTCTGAAGCATCACCAATACGATGCATTCTGACCAGATGATGGGGTCCATGCTAGTTTGTGGTCAAACCTGGTTTTCAATTACACGGTATGATTATATTACGATAATGTGCCATATTTTTCATATTGCTTCTGTGCATTATCCTTATCCTTATTATTTTGTCAAGATGCTGATGCTGAAGGGTGAAACTGCCGCAACGTAGCCTGAATATAGTTTAGGTCCACAAGAAGCATTTTGATGAAAATTGCAAGCTAAGCTGATAGCAGTATGTTGAATTGTCTTCTTTTACTTCCTTGGGTTGGAAACTACTGGATACCCTTTGTTTAATGTCTCATCTCAATTATTGTGATTAAACTTCGGCTGCGGACTGTAATAAACTTATGTTTTAACATTGACCTAGGTTCCTTGAAAATGATTATTATCTTAAATATTTAAATTTTGATCATGATATGCAATAGAGAGATTAAATCAACACATCATGCCTTACTAAGCCATTTTTAAAAACTAAAAAAACCCGAATCATACATGTTTTTATTTTCATTTCTTTGTTATAAGAAACTTCTCTTTTTCTAAAAATGATTTGGTTAACTACCATGTTAAAAATCTTTCAAATGGGAAAATAAATTCCAAGAAGAATGTTACGTTAAGGAATCATATCAACACTTTTTTTATAATTATATATTTTCATACTTAACATATTACATATATTCACAAGTATAATATACGTCAAATTAAGTTTATCTAAAATATCAATCAATTTTTAAATTAATAAAAAAAATAGACTTGATTTATTTAATCAAAATTGTTATGTTTAAGAATTAAATTATTAAATTATAATCCTTTAACGTGGTAATAGACTAAAAATGTATTTTCAGCAATATATCTTACAACTAAACAAAATTTAGTCATGCAATTGTAATTACTAGGCTTCATAATTCCGATATATCATGATTTTAATGAGTATAAAATATTTTTTCCTTCTATTAAACTTCCTCTGGAAGTTTTTCTCCCAACGTAATTTTTAAAAAAAATATTCTTGTTACACTGTTTTTTAATAAGTCATTGCATACAGTAATTGAAGAAAAAAAAGATTATTTTTATGCAATAATAATAATTTTTAAAAAAATATTGAAATGATTTTCAATTAATGAATAAAATAGAAGTAGTTCCGTCTCAAAATGAAATACGTTGTAGAAAAATATCTCATCGAACTTAAAGAGGATTGGACGTGAACTGATACTGTTTGCGTGGCTGATTGTTAACAAATCTGACGATGAAGTGTGTAGTGTTGCTGTCAGTGGTTGCGTGCGCCTTCGCGGTGGCGGTTTGGGCGGCGAACGGCGATGACAGCCTGGTTCCGCCGCGACGGGAAGTGTACGGCAATGGCCGAATATTCGACATCAGTCACCGGTACCACCCCGAGATGCCGGAGTTTGAATCGAAGGACGGCATAGGGCAGTTCCTGTGGCTTCCGAAGAGCATGAAGAACGGTTCCATCGCTAACAACTCCGAAATGAAGCTCCCAACCCACACCGGCACGCACGTCGACGCTCCCGGCCACTTCTTCGACCACTACTTGGACGCCGGCTTCGACGTCGACACGCTCGACTTGGATATACTCAACGGTCACTTTTCTTTTATCATTCCTTTCTTTTTCGTACTCTTTTCTACTGTCTGGATATCCTATAACGAAGGAATGAGTTATAACTTTTTTTATTTCCGTAATTATTTTCGATATAATATCACTGATGAATATCATAAAATTTGCAAATATAAAGTAATTATTTTGTTTTAGTTGAAAAGCTTTTTGTTCCATCAAGACCACCCTAAATTTGGGAGAAAAATTGTGATGCAGTAATAATGAGATGAGATGAATCATGATCTATTTTCATCCATTATCTTCAATTCTTATTTTTATAAACCAAACGATTGAATAACTTTCTTTTCCACTTCATCTCTTTCCACTTAGACTAAATAAATACTCCTTTTAAGGACAAATTGTGAGGTTCCTGGTTCAAAATGGACAATACCTGAGATGTATAGATTCTAATTGTGCAATAGCCTTGAGTTTAGAATACATGTAACAATCATTTGGTCTAAATGCTGATTGTTTGTGTGCAGGACCTGCTCTGTTAGTCGATGTTCCAAGAGATAGTAATATAACTGGTATGCATTTTTTTCTTCATGCGGTGTATGAGGATTGGACGACATTAGCAACTTTGTGGTTTTAGAATTATTTTCGCTACTATAATACTATTACCCGATGGAAATGTGTTGTCCTTTTTTCAGCTCAAGTTATGAAGTCGTTAAATATTCCAAGAGGTACAATACGTGTTCTCTTCCGAACGTTAAATACAGACAGGTAATTACCTACAGGTTTAGCAAGTATTACAATGTTTTGTTAACACTGGGCTATTCAAACATTGCTGCTATGGAGGTACTTAAAGATTATTAAATTTGAGGTAACAATTTTGAAATATAATGTGTGGTGTTCTTGGACTCATGTTATGTGTTTGCTTCAAATATGTTTTCGAAGTCTGTGTAAAATTTTCGTGTGAGGGAACTTATTATATTTATGTACTTCATCAGTATAATAATAATAGTTTTTTTCAATGCTTTTGTCAACAATTTGGTTATCTCTTTTTTATTTATTTTAATTTCTGTATGAGTGAGACTTCAGTGCAGCTATTTATATTTTTATTCATTGTACTTGTGTCAATGACTGTATTCTCCTTTATTAAAAGAGTAGAGGTGGATGATAATCAATTTTTTTTTAATTATGATTGGCAAGTTTGCATAAGATTTGTCCAAGCCAAGTTATCATTTTCACAATCATTGAATTTCATTGCTAATTTGAAATCAAATGTTGAACTAAACGTGTTGAATTATTAGGCGGCTTATGTTTCAGAAGGAATGTGACACAAGCTATGTAGGATTCTCAGTGGATGGAGCAAAGTGGCTTGTGGAGAACACTGATATTAAACTTATAGGTAGGTATAAGTGTGGTTTTACTTTTTTAATATTTGGCTGCAGTTTCCCATGGTCACTTTTCCTGTCACTTGTCTCAAGCCCAATAGCTGGATCTAGTTTGTACATGTTAGGTTATATGTTTAGTAATTCGATAAACACTACAAAATATTCTTCTTCCTTTCCTTTCTCTGTCTTTTCTTGTCATCTCTGAAACATCAGAACCCACTTCTGGACTGCTAATTGTGATTCACTATTTTGTTTTTTCATTTTCATTCCATGTTTTTAGTTGAGCACATCTCCCCCAACCTTTCTTTCTTGTTCAGCTTTTCTGCGTTTTTTTTCCTACCTCAATTATGTTGCCTGACATTTATTTTCTGTGGTGTAATGCAGGAGTTGATTACCTATCTGTTGCTTCTTATGATTACTTGATTTCATCTCACCTTGTTCTTTTAAAAGATAGGGTAAGAAAAAGTTCCTTTTGTGGTGAGAGTTTGTGTGTTGTTATGTTTCAACATTGATTACTAATCATCCCCTGCCCCTTTTTAGTGAAAGTCAATCTTATCTTGGGGATTATACCGTCAAAGTACCACTAAGTATTTTTCAATCTCTGTATTTGTTTGTGGTGGCTTCTGTACACAAGTGGAATCTTTGACTTTTATTACTTGTGATGTATGTAGCTATGAACATCATTCGCTCTTTCTACCCCTATTGGTGTATCATAATACCAGTTAATCTTTCTCTCTATGTTATAGCTATAATGTGCTCTTGTCAAACTGTTAACTGGCAAGTATTTGGCTTTGAAAGCAGACCTCCTAAAGATGGTTGGAAGTTTAGTTATCAGTGTTGATATTCTCTTTGCTGTAATTTTATCAATACATATAATAAAATTTTCTAAGATAGTCCACATGACAATTTATCAGAGCTTTATTTCCTTCTAAAAATAATAATGACCTTATTGTAATTTTACTGCAAAATTAATGATTTATTTGGATGACTTTCTAGATTCTTTTCACGTACTGTTTTAGTCAGTTCAAAACTTATCAAGCTTATTTGCAATTTGATCCTAAACTTTGGATATACCTGTATAGGTTCCTGGAAAAGGATATCCTAATAAGTATACCGTACATGTCAATGAGGACTCTAAAGAGTTACTGTCTTTAATTTTGAAGCATTTTATAGCAGCTAACTACTAGTAGCCTGAGTATTTTCTCAATGTTAACACCTTAGCTTACACAATGTCTCCATCCATGCTAGTCCCAATTTATAATTTGATTTGATGTTTGCTTGTGTTAAGATATTTTACTGTTTAGTTTGAAAGATAGTTGCCAACAAGTCAGTAAAAATGTATTTTAACAAGATTGGTAGTTGTGTCTTCAGATTCCCTGGTATGAACCAGATTGAATATGTTTCATTTGTTGCTTGGATAAGAATCAGAATCAATGTGAACAAGTCCTAACAACTGCAAATGTTTCAGGAAATCATTCCTGTTGAGGGCTTGAAGCTTGATGATGTTCCTGCAGGATTTTATTCGGTCCATTGCTTACCTCTTAGGTTGTCTGGTGCTGAGGGATCACCAATTCGGTGCATTCTGATTAAGAATTAAGGTAAGCGAGAGCTTGGGATGGACAAACTTTGATTTGCCTCTTTATTTCATTAGGGGAGAGGGGTTTGAAAAGGGCATCTGATAACTATTGCTTGGTGTCTTGGTTTTGATTGAATTCTCACAATGATATATAGATAACTTCATAATACAAACACCAATTTGACACTTCTTGTTTTTCTCAATCTTTTTCTTCTTGTCAACCCATTCACTTATCAAATTTACATTTCGTTCTCTTCTATTTCTTTCTTTTTAGGTGTCAAATAGTGTTTGGGTGTTCTTTAATATTTGTCTTCTACACAAAAAATAAATATTCAGTGAATAAATAGCAAACAGAGTATGTTGAAATCGCTGCAGGAAACAGTGTTGTGTCAAATGCAGCAGGAGGTGCAAATCATCAGGGATTTATGCATGTACAAGGCGAGAGGGATGCAACAATCTTAGTATTACGTTGGATTTGGTGTCCTTTTGTCTGTTAGGATGGAACTGATAAATTCAGTGGTTCAGTTATGGAGCAAGATAGTAAATCAAGGTGTTGTGCATCGAGTTTTGTGGCTTAGGTTCACTGTTACTAGATACACGCACAAGACAGTATTTTTTAGATATTAGCATTATGCTTAATTTTGTCTTCTCTTGTCTGATAAGTTGGAACAGTGGTGTGTATCTTTGTAGAGCAAGATGGTATCGATAATATTTTTGAATTCTAGGGGTTTATGCGTACACTTGTAACCATGAACAGGCACTTCAATTTGACAAGTCTCTTTGAACAAGAAAAGATCGTGTACATAGATCATTTACACAGAACAATACCTGGTCTCAATTTGTTGTTGAAAATGGCTGCTTGGGGCTCAAATTCAATTGACAGTAAAGGCTACTGTACATTGATGATGAACTCGTCTATTTGGCCAGAGAAGGGTATCTACTCGATTGAAAGCATGTTGCTGTAATTGGTCCATAGTCGCATTATGTTCACTATGACACTTATTTTTGCAGGATTCCCCTACCATGGCTACCTATTTGTAATTCAAATCAATTAATTTGCACCCCATCACCCCTCAGTCACTGGTAGACTTTTTCAATAGATGAAAAGAAAAGAAAAAGTAGTTTGAATTATAAGTTCTAACAAAGTCTTAATTACTAATTCATTTCTTGCTGTGAATTTGTGCACAATGTTCAGGATTATCGTATGTTTTCCTATCTTACTACTGTCACTTTTGGTTTCATCATTTCTCAATCTTGAAATTTTTGACATCCAGTGCTGGATGCTAGAATTGAACAAAAATATTCTGAAACACTACAGTTTGTACGATGACGGAAGAAATCAACTACACTCTGGATATCATCATCTTCATATGATTTTCATACACTGTCAAGTAGTCTATATTTAAATATTTGATGTCAAATGAACTATGTATGAGCAATCTAATTCTTTATCGGGTGAAAGATAGAGGTTATACTCAAGCAACCTAGCATATTACAGCACTGTTTACTCGATGATATCTTGAAGTTTTCACAGCGGCAAAAGAGGAATATAAGAGTCACAGTGAAGAGTAAATTAGAGGAACAGAGAAGTCAGACTGGAGATCAAAACAGGAACAGTAGAACAGGCGAGTATGAAAGATTGATCTTGAACTTCAATTCAAGAGTAACACAGTGTTAGAACTGCTCCCTGCAAGGAACTTGACAAAATTCTATTATATTAAATGGATAACTAGTATGTAGAACATGCGAGTATGAAAGATTGATCTTGAACTTCAATTCAAGAGTAACACAGTGTTAGAACTGTTCCCTGCAAGGAAGTTGACAAAATTCTATTATATAAAATGGATAACTAGTAAAAAAAAAGTGACACGCTCTCTTTCAGTTTTCAGGTTTAGTTTTTTATCTTCAGTTTTTAAATGATTTACGAAACAAAACTAACGATTTCTTTTTTTAAATTTCAGGTTTAGTGTTTAATATAAATTCCAGCATTACAATGTTGAGAAGATAAATTAATGACCTTTTGCTCTTACCAACAAATTAAAGGTTCACCACAGTCACTCTATTCATTTCCTAGACCAAAGCTTTTATACATAGGCTTGGTGGGGTACATTACAAAGTAAACCCACTGAAATTGTACTTTACTTCTAACAAATACACAATTATTGTTTCAATAGTTGTTGGTATAGAGCACCAAAATATACATGAAAGTTGATTAATAGAATATCACGGGCAATAATGTTATTCTGGCAATTATGACTATCTTGCAATTGTAACATTTGTAAAGAAAAACAAAATAATTTAATTTAGGGAATAAGAATTAACTGCTTATGTGAACCTTTATTTGTCGGTGAGAGCAAAAGGTAATTAGTTTATCAAAAGGATTATAAGTGTTTGTTACTATTTCATCTTATATGAATTTAAATTTTTTAATTAGGTTCATAAAAGGTGTTTCTAATACTCATCTTAGTAAATAAATAAATAAATAAAAGTTAGAATTTCTAATAACCGGTTTGAATCTCAGTTATATTATAGCATGTAATTTCTTGAATAAATGTTGTTGTAATTGTGCATGGTCAAGTTATGATCACTACCACGGCTACCAATGTGTAATTCAAATCAATCAATTCAAACTCTATAAATCCTTCCATCACTGTCTTATCAGCAGCACAGTAATGTATAAAAAAAACCTTGCAATTAAGGTTGATTCTCCCAGAATGGTAGCAAACAAAATGAAAAAAAAAAACTGTCAGGAAAAGATGTATTACTGAATACGGCTCTTCAGTTATCCTCATAGAAAGATGTAACACTCACTATAACTCCTTTTGTTATCTGCATAGAAAGATGTAATACTCAGTATAGCTCCTTCTGTTATCTGCATGTACTGTTACATTTTGTCTACTTTGTATCTTGCTCAATTTTTCGTTTAAATGTCGATATATGAAACAAACAGTTGGATAGCATGTTTACCAAGTTTTATTTTGAAGTGGGGTGTGAGATAACATGATTATGTTTTTAATTGATTTGCTTTATAAACAGAAGTTTCTATTAGAGTTAATCATCTTTGACAGCAAAAGTTGCTTTTTCCTTTTTATGATTTGATCTTGATCAACTGTGTACAGAAAGTTTTCACAGGTATTTAGAATCATTATTGTATCTTCACATCTGGCATGCATTCACAACCTATTATTGATTCTCTTTTTGGGGATGATTATTTTTCCTTCAATCTTGGTCGCTGAAAAAACTGCGCTTGTGTGATGAAACATTGAGGCCAATGATTCTCAAAATATGTTGAACTGTTTTGTTCATTCACTCATTACGTGTGCAGCCTTTCTTACACGTTTTAACATCAAAAGAATATGATTTTATTTGCACAGATTTGTACAATTTTTTTTCTTTTTTAAAGTTTGTTCTGTTGAAATAAATTATTACATATAAATGAAATTTGTAATATAACCAATCCCATGTAAATCTTTTGGAATGAATTGCCTTGGATTGTGGTGCATGAACTATCCAGATCAATTCAAAACATGTGAGGGCTCATATTTATAACTGCTGCAATTATGGCCCTATGAATTTATTGGAGAGATTCTTCTAAAATTAATATGGAATGTTGGAACAGAAATCTATTTTGACCAAGTAAGGTCTTTCATGGTTTGAATGCATGTAAAGATTAATAGATAGAAAGGACAACAAAAAACAGATAGAATTCTAAGTTCTAACAAAGCCTCAGTCAAATTGAAAAATGATCACTCTATATACATAATTAGTTTCTGGCAGCTATTCAGGACTACTCTACCTACTATTCTGAGATAACTTGCTGCAGTCATTTAATATGTCATCATTTCCTTAAAATCTTGACATGCCAAGATGGAAGAAAAAATTGTACAAAAATCAAATTCTTTACGTCTCACTTAGTTCATCTATTTTTTTACCCAATTGTTTCACAGCTGGGATTTGGGACTTCTGCTGGCATACATGATGCACAACAGCTAAAAATGTACCATGAAAAGAGTCACGGGTTCTATCTTTCTGTGAAGCATTGTGCCATGTGGGTCGAGTAACACGACCTGCAGGTGATAGTATATGAAGTGACAAGCCCCAAGGAATGGCTCATAACTTACTGGACCATATCTTAACTCATCCACATTCTCCAATTCTCATCGTACAAGTTTTAAAATATTACACGGATGAAAAATAAAAATAGATTAACAGCTTGTATGGTTAAGAAATTATTAGAGTCTTTAGAAGGTAGAAAAGGAAACTATATATTTGTAGGAGTTTCTACTTCGATGTAGATTATGGATCTAAATTAGACTTGCTGCGAAGTGAAACAAATCATACACTAATGTGATGTGATTGTACCCGTTGTAACAAGTAAACTATGAAAACTTTTACTACAGTATCATCAAGTAAACCAAATCTATGCAGACACACAAAAGAGGACTTGCTTGTTGCCAAGTTCTTGGGGTGTTTTCCTTGATCAAACAAAGACATTGTACTTTATCAACGATTAGATTTCCAAAACAATGAAATGTATTACAATTTAGACATAGAAAACAAGAGTAATTGCTTGATCTGTCCAACGTGCTGTTCCTCTCATTTGTAAGAAAAAAAGAAATTAGAAACAGCCTTCTCTGTTGGAGATAGTGTGCTGCGTGACGTTTACTACCGTAGGATTTGACTTTTCATTATCTACGTACACAACACATGCTGCATGTTTTGTTTTGTGTATTTGTTGGCGTCCTCTGGTTGTCGCTTTATACCAACAGTGTTTTGTACCAGGAACAAACACTTAAGGTGATGATTACCCCAGATAAGGCCATATTTAGGGTGTTCATCATTTATCACTATTCACTTGTCAACTAGCATATGTTCACTGTTAGATAGTGTTTAAGGCTTTGAAAACTTAACTTGTGATAGTGCTAGGGTCACTCTTGTCTGTCACAAGATACCCAAATCTTTGTCTGATGAGCCAGACATGCTTGCAGCATGGCAGCCAAGTTTCACAGATTTGGGACACAAGCCATGCTGGGGTTCATAGCTGGCCCCTAAAACATCAAAAACTTCTCTTGTCCTTTTCTTCTGACTTTGTAAAGGAACCTAAGAGAGAGACCTTGAAGGGATCCATATCCTCCTTGCTTAACAATAAATTTTGCCTTGTTAGAAGAGAGGGAAAGAGATTTAACCTTGTTTCTCTGCATTGGACCACCTAAACGCATCACTGTTTCTGCCTTTTTGTTTTGGCATTCAATGCTACTTGTCTACTTCTCCTTTATAAACGTTTTCTTTTCCATATAAGACATTACAGCAATATGGTGGGGTACCTCCTTAAGGCGCCAAGAAGATTATTTTCGGTCTCATGCTATGAGGTTCTAAACTAGTAACCTCAGAGCCTTTCCTCAATTTATTGATCTTCTGCACTTGGTTATTGTAAGTAGGTAATGAAACCAAACACTCATAAAAGAACTTGTTCTCAGTTCCTTTAATTTTTGGGACTGAGTAAAGTCCCTTATTTATTATCCTATTCCAACTCATCAATGCATGTTTATCTATTTCCTGAAGGATTGATACCATCTCATTGTTGCTCTTCCTCAGACCCTCTGCATACAAACTTATAAGATTTTCTTTTATCAGCAAAAAGAAAAATTAAAATAAACACAAATCATTTTAAGAATGTTTGAACCCTATTATATCTAACAAGTTATAAACCTACATAACCTCCAAAAAAATCTTACAAATAGGAGTGGCTATCCTTACAAACTTACAAGATTGTAAAGATATTATCTGAAAAAAAGAGAAAAAAAAAAGAACTTAGGAAGCTTGTAGCTTTCAGGACTTTAGTAAAGCCAAAGATTTTCCCCTCTTAATATTTCAAATGCTAAGAAAGCTTAATTTAAATGTGTGGACTTTGGACCACAATGTTCTGAATAGGGTTCATTTTAATATAAGAAATAGCGATGTACATATTGTACACATTTATATATATGTGTGTGGCATAATGAATTTTACTCGTACAAGTTCAGGATAACATGGCCAAATCTAATTATGTTTCTAGTGTTGGCATTTTTGTCTCTGCTTGGAAAGATGGTGACCAGTTAGAATAGGATCGTTTCCTAGCACATTGGATGCCGATTGCTGGTAGCAAACATTAACTGTAACAATTAAAAAAGGAACGTTGTGATAATAATTTTGTTCACGCATTAGGTGTGGAAATGCTAGTTGACAGAGGTTTGGGGGCTACATTTCTGATCCATTGGGGCCATTCATAACAGTGATGCATCAACTGCTTGGAATCCTTGGTATTTGGGACCATATGAATCTTGGATAGTTCCTTCTGAGTTTGAGAAGCAAACATCAACACCTTGGTTTAGAATGTAGTTGGCTGTAAATTTGTCTGTGCCAGAACCAACTTTACATCAACTTGAAAAGATTACGGTGTCAAACTGAAAGAATCAGAATTCTTTTCTGCTTTTCAGATACAATAAAACGCCATGTTTGACCTCTCTCTATTAACTAACAGTTGAAACCTTACCATAAAAACTTTTATTTTTAGTGTAAACCACCAATTAGTCTATTCCTTGAATATTACAGTTAAATGATAACAAGGACTTCTAGGATACCAGGTAAATTTTGTCCTTATTGATTTTGTGTCAAATTAATCTTTAAAATTATAGTTGCAATTCTTACTCCAGTAGAAAAGAATCACCATAAATGATTCATCTAAAATATTTAACACAAACAGATATCCAAAACTCATACTTTGGCCATAAGAACTTAACTTTGGTTCTCATATGTTTTCTTTCTTACCCTTATCCTGATGTTAGAAACCTGGAAACTTGTGATGAGTTGTTTATTATTCTATAAAGCAATTACAATTACTGTCAGAATAACGTACAGGAAATTATACTGTCAACAAAAAGGTTGGTGAGAATTTCCACTGAGAGGCAGGTAAACACATGAATTCAAAACTTCAAATCGTTGTGGAATTTACTTGTTTAAAATGTTGACTTAATTCTTTTGATTGATTTAGCACATAACAGACAAACTTATAGCTCAATGATGTGACATATTACCTTATTATGGAGAGGAATATTACTTCTCCCTGCCCTAATTGTCTTTGTTGTGGAGCAGTCAAACTCTTTCCTGTTTCATCTGCTTTGGTGAAAAAGAAAAACAAATTTTGAAATATTTTTTTGGTGAAAAACCTAAGATATAGTAATTCATGATGGAAATAGTTACACGGGAATTCATGATGATGAACAATGGTAATCATTTTCTGGTATCATGCAATCGATCAAACTATGATAAATCCTATATCAGCATTACTTTTTTGTTGGTGAAATCTCCACACTATATCCCTGCTCCTAATTTTTGGCAAATGGAAACAATTTTTTTATTAGACTGGTGAAACTGCAAGATAAACTATTATATTCATTAAGTAGTACTCACAATTAATCACACCATTAATTGCTCTTACAATATTTTCACTTTTGCTTGTAATAAATAGCAGTGCAATTATTAATGGGAGTGGGGAAATTATTAATGGTGAGAGTTGAATAATTTGTAGCATTTTGGAATGGTTTACAGAAAGAATGGTCACCAGCTTCAACTTTCCAGAAGTAGATTCGGCTGTGTAGCTATGAATTGGCTATTTTATCAAAGATTGAAGAGTATGTATGTTTTATTGTGCAGCCTAAGCAGTGTGTTTCTGTGTAGTCTAGAAAATTTTGTGTGGGGTCCACAAGCATATATGGCCCTCTTTTATTGTTCTTTTAGACTTTACAGCTGTAAGCATGAAAAGACCAGAGGAAAATTACATTGAGGAGTTTTAGCCCAAATCTGTGTTCATTTGAATTTATTAAGCAATGGCAAACACAGGATGAGACTAGGTCAAAAGAGAAAGTTCAAAATCACCAAGCTAAGCCCCAAGCCAAAGCATCATATTATTCTACAATTATTGGGGTGGGGGCATGCATTACTGATCTCATAACCTTTGGTCCTTCCTTAGGACTAAGGCTGTTTCCTTTTGGAAAAACATTTTCCCCTCTTGAATTTTTCTCCCTCTGACTCATGAAGTCATGATCACTATCATCCATCTAGTACCATCTTTAAACTGCTAAACTTAAAGTAGAGAAAAATATTAACAGAAACAGAGACAATCTTCCTACAAAATCAGATTTTGTCCCCCATAATAAAATCCCCCACCTTTATGCATTGGATCATAATTTACAATTAATGGGTGTTTTGTCAAAGCCACCAAAAAACCAAAATCATTATATCAGTACTACTTTTCTTGTTTACTACACTCACACTCCATTTCATCATGGAGACAAACAAATATGGCTCTCTATGCCTTTAAACTACTCCAAGAAAAACTGTTCTAACATACTACACTAAACCATTATGTGTGCCATTCTTATTCCATCATGTTCACATACCAAGCGGTATTACATACACCAACTTTATAGAAATAATTTGTGTTATACACGTGAAAAAAGCAGAATGAACTTTATTTTTGTTTTCACACGAGAACAAAGACAAAAATAAAAAATAAACAATTGCAAAGAGAACAACCTAAAGGTGAAGCATGCACTATAGTGAATCCACTAGAATGATCATCATGAATCTTTGCATTCATAAAAGAAAAAGGGGTAGGAAGAAAAACAGAAAAGAAAAAAAAAATCTCCACGCAACTTAGAGAAAGGGAAGGTCTACGGAATGTTATCCACATGGGGTATGCCACCTTTCTTGTTTCTGTAAAAAGGGTGTGTGCACTTAATCATAGTTAGTCTAATCCAACTAACGACTAACAAAGCAAATGTTGCATAAGTGTTGAAAAGTTAATTAATCCTGTGTATCCCACTACTTTGAATTAGTTGTAAAAGTGTCTCCCCCATATTCTTCGCTATGTTCTTCGCTTCTCATTAGTGCTATATCAGACATCATTAATAAATTGTCTCCTACTATTGACTGCAAATGCATTAGTTGTTGTGCAATTAGACTAGATAATTGAACAGATAAAGTGTGACAACTAATACCAGCTAGCCAAGAACCAGCAAAAACTAATTCCAACTCGGTTTTGTTTGTAACTTTATATATATAAAACATGCAGACTTTGTTTTCAAATTATCCATCACTGAGATCATCAAGATATGCTATCTATTTACATCGATCACATCAGAAGGAAATTAACATAAGTTGTATTCTGACAAGTTATGTATCGATAAGCATATTATTGGACATAAAAGAAAAATTGCTTGGATACCATAATAAGCAATCTGTGAAAAGTTATAATATTATAATTAGAGTTAGAATGAGACATTTTGAAGTGGTCATCACGTTTGAGAATTTCAATTTAATTGATTAAACTAAAGTAACGCTACAGTCTAAATTTTATTGCGCTGGATTGGCAGAGATGTACAGGAGCTGACCACACACTATAAGTCATGTAAACCAAAATAAATTAAGATAGCATGTTCGTCCTTACATGCCTCTAAGATTGTGCAGAAGGAAGAGAATGCAATAAATATTGCACAGTGACAACTCCTTTGAAGTTTCCAACTAAAAGGTTCCAATGTACGAAATGCTTATTTAATGCTATCTTACTCTAATAATCCACCGAAAAATGGCATGCAAAGACAACAATATGTGCTACAAAATACATGTATAATTAAGTAGGGACATATGAGAGCAAGCCCCTACAAACAGACCAGGCTATTGTTCATGCCCTTCTGGAAGTGCTTGTAGCTGTAGCTATGGCTGATGAATAATGAATAAGTTTGGTGTTTTGAGAGTAAGTAGGGGTTATGTTATAGTATAGTAGATTATTAGGGTGGTTGAATATTATAAGACCAAGGGTTTGGCCCTGGTTACGAGGTCAAAAGACTGAATCCCCCAATCAAGAAACCCGCTCCCTCCCCTATGACCAAAACCCCACTGGCCGACAAACTACTTCTCCCTTCACATGCAAACAAATCATCTTCTTAATCTGTCCAAAAACCCTTCTTATTTTGTTCTGTCTCACAGCTTTTTTTCCTTACAAACTACTTAACAAGAAAAGAGAAGAAACGGTAAAAAAAACTTGGGGTGGACCATTTCTGAATCTTATCCATCCATCTACCATGTAACCATTCAATTCAAGCACACAAGGAAGTGAATAAGAGCATATACAAATGAACAAAATTGTTCCCAATTTATTATGGAAAATATGATATAAATATGTCCAAATTTGGTATGGTCTATATGAGACCCATTGAACAAAAAAAAAGTGCTTGAAACATATTGTAGAGAGTGCTGATGATAGCCTCAATTCTTCATTGCCAACTTTGTCCTCTTCCCTCAGAGACCACTCCTTTCACTTCAAGAGATGTAAACAAGTGTGGGACATTGTTGGAAATGAAGAGATACACAGAGGGGAAGGCACTATAGCTTAGCAACATTCATGGAAAGATTAATTACCACAGTAAATAAATATAAGACATTCTTTTATTTTGGTTTTGAAGGAAAGAGAGAAAAAGGGTATCAAGGAGAGGTGCCAACAATTCCGACAATGACCCGATTAAGTGGTGACAATTTCATTTGTTGTCCTTGGGTTCTGCTCTTCTTGAACAGAGGCTCTGGTGGTGAATATAATGATGACCCCACTGCCCACGAATCGTTGGAACCATCAGAGCCAAATGCAGCATCAATTACGCCACTTGGGCTGTCTGGAATTTCCTCATACTTGCGTTTGTAAATGTTGTTGTTAAGACCATAATTATTGGCGTTTGAGCGTTGGAGAATAGCATTATAACACTCATCTACTTTCTCCTGTTAATCAAATGCACAGTAACTGGGATCAAACAATGTGCTTATCACGTGCCTTAAACACATTTTTTAGTCTTAATCTAACATGTTCATGCAACTCGTGTTCTTAATCCTAATAATAATGGAGTTGGAGCAATGTTGATAAACAAATATCATCACTTGAAACAAACACTTGGACATCCTGATCTAGGCACTGACCTTGCTAATTTTGAGAACACTCAGAAGCTGATTTTTGTATTCCATCCCACCACTGTGTTCAATCTGGTCTATAACATGCAGCATTGTTGCAGTGGCCAAAACAGAGGGAAGGCACCCAACAAATCTCGAATCTAGACATAAGAAAACACAGACATGCCAAATGATAAGAAAATCAACGCAATAACATCTTCATTCATTCTTTGTACTGATGGAAAGCATTAAAAGTCTTGAGTCAACTCAATAATGGTATCTGAAATAGTGAGGCTATAGTCATTATTCTTAATGCTTACCTAAAAGCACAGACAGAAGAAGATGCTCACAGTGCCTGAGAAACTCCCAGTGAAGATGAGTTTTCAATCCAAGCCTTCTTATAATGTGATCTAGAAACGAGAGTGGGGTCACGGGATGCATCTTCCATTTGAGGGTGTACAGCACCAGCAGCTCCATTCTCTGAATAGTCTTTGCCTCAAACACATACTTAGTGTCTTGCACCTGAAAACATATAAACAAACACGTGTGATGAGACATCTACCTAAGATGAACAATAAAAAAAACGCACTCAAATGAACAAAGCTTTGTGATGATGAACCTACTTGAAGGTCCAAGAGAAGGGGCACTTGAGTTTCTTCAACTTTAGCAGCCAAAGAGATGCAAGTGACAGCCACAAGCTGGATCATCCAAGGCTTCTCCCTTTGAAAATGGAAGCTTAGAAGGAACCTATCCAGGTAAGTAACGGCCAGTGTTGCAGTGAGAGCAGAGAATCCATAGTGAGCATTGACTTTAAGCATCCATTCCACTGCCTCACGACGAGGCTGAGAGAAAGAAGGGTTCAAATGCACATGATTGTTATTATCATTACTATCACTGTTGAGATTGTTACAGCCATAAACTTGTTCATGTTGAAGCTTCTCTTTGGAAAAGAGAGAGCTTAGTTCCTCGTCTTCCCAGAACAAGTCTTGCTCCAACAAGAGCAGAGGGAAGAGAGAGGCTCCGGCAGAGTGGTGCACGTGCACCCCACATGCATCATTGTTTGTTGTGACATCACTGTCCTCATCCTCTTCTTCCCACTTTGCTTCATCACAGTAAAGGGCATCAAGAACAGATGAGACATTCTCATTATGCTGTAGTTGGTGATTGTGTTGCTGAATTGCCATCTTCTTCAGTGAAGAAGAGGGTGTGTAGTCCTTTGTTCATTATAAAAAGAAAACACTCATTCTCACACCCATCAGTCCCTTTTTGGATTTCTCACTCTCTCTTTTCTCAGTGAGTGAAGAAGTGATGAAAGCAGAGAAAGAAGAAAAGTGGCAGGCTGTGGAGAAAGTTGAAAGGGAGAGATTGATTCTTGTTCAACTGAGTGGGTTTCACTCTTGTCTTTTATACACACATTTATTAGAAAATGGTGTGAAGGTAGCAATGAAAATGAAAATGAAAATTGAAAAATGTTTAGTATTGATTATTGAATATGTGAAATAGTGTGTGCTTTCGGTGTTCTTGTTGAGTTGGCGGGCAGAATTGCATAAATCTAACGGCACACAGACCAAGCTGGACCCATGACAGCAACTTCTTATACTCTCAATTTAATTTTCCCACATTTTCACAAACTTTTGCCCTCTCATTCAATTTCTTCATGCAACATTAATCCACTTATAATTAATCATTTTTCCAACTTTATGTGCTTTAAATTCACACCCAATTTCCTACAATCATAAACACACCCCTGGACCAACACTTCCCACAGAAAACAAATTTTAGTTTTTTATTTTGTAAAGTTCATTCAATAAACAAATCATGTTAAAGAATGTAAAATACCTTATACTTTAGTTTAAGTTTTATTTAATTTTTTTTATTAGTGTTGAAAAAAGTTTAATTTAGAAAATAAACTAAGGACAATAGCAGACGTGTAATTAGAATTTTTAATTTAAAATTATATTAATAA
>Ga0123341_1000633_pt1 | contig 22797 bp, 15 predicted proteins | sample Turbeapinknodule_FD_89959 | JGI IMG/M metagenome (GOLD analysis project Ga0123341, IMG submission 89959) | Root nodule microbial communities of legume samples collected from Mexico - Turtle bean Mexico pink nodule | ecosystem: Host-associated > Plants > Roots > Nodule | place: Mexico: Nepantla...
AAAAATTATGTAAATAAACTCAATATGATAATCAATAATTTTCAAAATCATTTTTAATTATCAAGTGAATTCAAAATTAACATTATTATAAAAAAAATTAAAATTATTATAAAAATTTTAGTTATGTAGGTAAATCTTACACTTCACATAATAATTAATAATTTTTAAAATTATACGAATAAAGCCGTAATTATCAAATAAATTTAATTATCAAATAAATCTAAAACTTAACAAATGATAATTAATAACTTTTAAAAAATATCATATAAATGTGAGTTTTAACTACCAATAAAAAAACCATATTATATAAAAGTTGTTATAAAAAAAATCATTCCAATATTCACACCTTAGTTTACTTCAATTTGGGAGGATAAGACTTATATTTGAAAAAAACTGAAACTGAAGTAGCAGGTATTTATATACATATATAATAAAAAGCTGGAGGGAAAGATAATATTTCAATAATTCATGAAAAAAGGTTAGACATTAAATGATCTAGTACTTCTGTCCTATGTCCTGCATTAATACCTATCAAATTCCCAATTTAGTACATTATTCAAAAGAATAAAAAGGAAAAGAAACCCATTGAAAAAAATGAGCATAAAATAGAAAGATACTAAATCCTTGCCAAAACTATAATGGGTTAATATGTGATTGAGAAGTCTTTTATTTTACATATTTATTAATTTTTAACAAATTTTTTTTTTATTCATTTAATGTAAGCTCGGACACTTCTCTTAAATGGCGTGTCGGTATCCGATACTCGTATCGGACACTGACACTCGTATGATACTTGTAGGATACGTATTCGTGAAGTGTCCAATTTTAAAAATATTTGTTAGTTTTCTGACAATTCTAGTACGATTCTAACACAATTTTAAAAAAGAAAAATACATTAATTTTATAAAAAATCAAACTTTATTGTATAAATTGTTATTATGATTATCAAAATAAGAAACAAATCCTTGTGAACCAGTCATGAAAAACCTCTTTCTGTTTCAAAAAATAATCTGAAACATACTTGTGCACATAAATCTTTATTGTCAATTTATATAATTCATAATTATATAATATATAGATCCGTGTCCCATATTTTACATTTTAGAAATTTTATGTATCTTCGTATCCGTATCGTATTAGTATCCGTGTCTTGCTACATAGAATATAAGTCCAAAACATTAATTTGAAAACAATGTATGTTGGTATTTTTAAAAACATATTTAATTTAGTTTCTGTATATCATGTTTCATTTCATACTAGTCTTTTAAATTAAGGAAAAGTTAACTAATGTTTTGACATTTGAAAGTTTCATTTAAGTCTCTAATTTTTATTATTTTTTTCATCTTGGTCATCAAACATTATTATCACTTAAATCTCCAAAGAATAAAAACAATATACTCAAAATATTAGAAGGAAGATCCTATTAGAGTAAGTAATTAAGCATCTTGACTGATATTATTTATCAAATAAAGTATTTAAAGTTGCAAAAGGAATTCGGCTTAAATATGGTTTAAATTTTTATAAAGCAAAGATTTTTTTTTCCTCAGAAGTTTTCATGTTTTTTTATTCCTTCTCACTTTTTAAATATTTTTTTTTGAATTTTTATAACATAACTAAATTTAATTTTGTATGAATATTTTATATTTTTAAATAGATAAAATATAAAAGCCTTTCTCATATGACCAAAAATATTTATTTTGAACAAAATTATTTTTAATTGTTTATTAATAAAAATGATGGTGTAATATTTTGTTGATGTAGATAGAATTTAATTTGTAATTTATTTATTTATGTGATGATGAGTAAGTTAGAAAGATGAGCGTAGTATTAGAAGAGAGGGACACGTGGGAGGAAGGAGGGTGCATCGATCTATCGTCGTCGTCAAACTCTAGACCAAACCCTATCTAGCTTGGCCTTTGCCCCTTCTCATTCACTCAGCCCCAATTCCAAAATTCCCAACCCTAACCCTAAACCGAATCTTCTGATGAAACTCGACACGCCATACTCCACGGTTTCAGAATCAGGTTCGATTCCCTAACCCCAACAAACCCCTTTCATCTCTTCGCAGTTTCTCCATGGAGGGCTCTGCAGAGGATCTCGGAGCCCCCGAGTCATGGGAGGTCGCCGATTTGGATGAGTCCATGAACCGCTTGAACCTCATGCTCTCTTCCTCCAAGGATTCCAACCATCCTCACCAACGTCTCTCCGATGATGACGTTCCGCCGCCGCCGCCACCTCCTCCTCTCCCTTCGACCACTGGCGACAAAGTTTCCGATGACGTCGTCAATCAGGTCGATCAGTTCCTTCGCGAAGCCATTCAGAACCCTCGCGAACGGCTCTCAAGTAGGTTTACCTTTACAAGCTTCAATTTGTCCGGGGAAGGCGTTTATAAGCTCTTGTTTGTTTAAACGTTCTCAGAGAAATTTACACTTCGTTAATATTTCGTGAATTATAATAGACTCCGAAGCTTTAGATTTTTCTTTTGTTGGGTGTTATAATTGGTATGTATATCATGGATTTGATGTAGGTTCTGATTACTGTTAAATTTTTCGGGTCTGTAATTACTACACTGGCAGTTTAATTTTACGCTTGTACGTTCTGGTTAGAGAAACAATTCCAGCATAGTTTCTGCTCTTCCAAGTGGGATTTGGGTTTCTGAAGTGAAAGATTCTTAATTGGAATGTGCTTCTCGTTCTCTGCCCCCCATCTCATCGGCAGATATAATTCCTTATTCCTAGCTTCTGTAGTGAATGCCTCATTTGAGGAGTCAAATCATATGAAAACTCAACCAAGCTGCTTCCTGACCTTGATTTTTGAGTTTGAACTATCTAATTTATTGATGGCAAGAGAATGTGTTTTGTTTGTCTGGATTTGTGCAGAGGCCTTTTCTTGATCCTTTCAGATTTAGATTTTTCAGGGACTGTCTAGATATATTTTCTGGGGAGATTAATGACCCCCTCCTCAAAATCAAAATCGAGGATTCCAAAACGTAGCTTATTTATAATTTAAAATTTTACACTTAAAGTGTTCTATTGTTCTCATGTGATTCACTTGCTTGCAACTTTTCCAATGGTTTTATTTTGTTATGCATGTATTATTTGTTTGGATCTAATAAGTTTTATTTTCTTAGAATACTATATTTCACCCACTGATTAAGGCTTATAATTTGATATGCTCAGTCTTGAGGATGGAGCAAGATGTTGAAAACTTTATTCGTGATCCAACTCAACAGCAACTTGAATTTAAGCAGCTTCCAACATCCTATTTAAGGCTGGCTGCGCATCGGGTGGCACAGCACTACTCATTACAGTCAATGGTTTTACTGGATAATAGTTTACCAGATGGTTCTGGTTCAAGAATTATTGTTCGGAAAACCTCTGAGTATAAGCTTCCAGTTATCCGCCTTGCCGACATCCCAGTGAAATTATCATCAGAAAACAGTGCTGTCATGAAGGTTGCAATCAAACAGAGGCCACAGAAGCGGACACAGATGCTTAGCAATGCAAATTCAAACTCAATGAAGAATAGTAACTCTAAAAGTGTGGAAGAGAGAAAAGAGGAATATAACAGGGCTCGTGCTAGGATTTTTAGTTCAAGCAGTAATGGTGGACCTGTAGTTGGGAAGCCAGACTGTGAGTCAAGACCGCAGGATAACTCATTGCATGTTTCATTGGGGGTTCCTCGGGTTGAAGACAAATCAGCTTCGGTATCTGATGTCAATTCTGGTAGGGGGCTAGTTGAGTCTTCAACTAATACCAATAGGGCTAGAAGTAGGGCAGAGAAGGAGCCAGTTGGTAGGTACAGGCAAAATAATAGGGTGGCTATATTTCGGGACCGTGAGGTTGACCGCAAAGATCCTGACTATGACAGGAGCTATGATAGGTATTTCTGCATTTTACCTTGTTTGTCACGCATTTGTTTGCTATGTTTGTTGACCTTGTTGTCTTGTTCTTCCTTGTATAAAGTAAATGGCTTGAGTGATGGCATGAATGATTTGACTTGCAAAGTGATCATTAATTTCTGTATGTTCCTTCATATTCAGACCACACTTTCATTTATCTTGTAGTTATGGAGTGTAGACAGAATACCTGATGTCAATTTATCATTTCTGCATAATGAATAAATAATAAATAATTGATAACTAAGGCATTTTGACTTTGCAATTAGCACACATTAAGATATACAGTCCTGTGCGTACTGATATTTGCTAGCACCTCCTTTGTATTGAATATTTAATTTGGTGTATCTTCTCTTGTTTTGAACAAATATTTGATAATTGGCTTTGGTCAACAGAATATTCAGATTTCCCTGTTTGTTCACAAGTGCTCTTCAAACCTAGAATGATTTCAATGACTGTTATGTTATTATTTCGATACTAAAATATTATTATAGCAGGAATGTGAAATATTTCTGCAGTTATTTGGAAATAATGTGACTATCTCACTATAATTTTTAAAGAATGGCTTATATAAGTGTGGCCCTTGGGTTGACCCTTCTACAAAAATAACAAGAAAGCCTTATCCCATCAGGCCAGGTCGGCTATATGGATCACACGAAGCCATCCAGCTTGGTTATAGACCAAAGTTTCAGAGATATAAATTTAATAATAGAAAAAAATATAAACCTTCCAAACACAGCCCTTAATTATTCCATCAAAACATCCTAATTCTTGAAACATCACCAATGACATTACAAGGTCAAAACTAGAAACATGAATACTATATTCAATTAACGCAATAAGTCTCAATTCACCAATAAACCGCAAAGCATTTACCATCAACTCAAAATGAATTAATAATGGGTCAGTGATTAGCCCAATCCAACCCATCTCAAAGCCATTTACATGTGGGTTAGATGGGGTGGGTTATAAGGGTCAGTGGGTTGAGTGATTCAACTCAGCCTGCCTTGTTTAACCAATGAGTGATATTCAAAAAGTTATAACAGGCCAACCCAGTGGGTTGAATCCATTTTGCCATTCCTAACTCCAGGACAACATGTTTGTGTCTATCACATCATGGTAATGAACTTTTTTGGCAGGCTGAAGTCCCAGGGAATTTGTCAGTTTCTTTGTTATTTTAACTTGTGATTGTATGTAAGGTAAAAACTGAGTTATATTTTATGTATGAATCAGCCTAATGATGGACTTGTACCTTGTATAGCAGGTACATGCAAAGATTTGATCCTGGTTTTGGGTTCAATGGAGGGTCATATGCAATACAGCCAATGTATACGGCAGTATTGAATTACAACACTGAGTTTCCACAACTTGGATCCACTCATAGACCCCAGCTTTCTGCTGAACACCAACCAAGGCCTCCTCTGCAGCATATACCTGGGCCATGGGCTGCACAATCAACACCTGCTGGAATTGGATATGGACATCCTGAGACCATGATGCCACCATTTAATCCTAATCAAGTTGGTGCCCACTCATCTTCAGCCATGTATCTGCATTCATCTCAGTATCCCTGTCAGCGCCCTGGAATGCCATTTATCCATCACGAACATGTTCACCAACCATTTGCACAGGTATAAACAACAACCAAAACCTCCAATCTACGATTGGTCAAGTCATGTACAGTGTTTTCAAAAGGTCTATAGTTTCCATGTTAGTTGCATAATGTCTTGCTTACGGTATGTTTTGTACTAAAATGAATAGATAGGAAGCAATTCCAATCGTTGTGTAAAGCTTTAGGTACGTAAACACCCATGTTGTTCAAAGCCATTAAAGGAATTTGATGGCAGTTATATAGAGATGTAGATCAGCATTCTAATAGAATAAATGGATATCTTTAAAACCATGAGGCATGTTATCTTTACTAGTCTGCCAATTTTGATTGACATACGTGTATGCACTTAATTATACAACTTTTAATGTTCTATAGATTATAATTGAAACATTTGATCAGTCATAGAGAAATAAAGCTCTATTGAAAAATAATACTATATTTTCTAACTGAAAGAGTAACCTTAAGATGTTGAACTGAACCTACATTTCAATTGACAATTTATATAACATAATATAAACAGATACAGATTGAACTTTTTAAAATGAAAAGCAAATTTCATATACACATGTAGCACTTCAAAGTCACTATGCTAGTGCAATTTTTGTATATTACATTTACACAAAGATATCAATCACAACATGACACTAGAACAATGAAATTAGCCACATATCATGTTAGCAATTTCAAAACTCAGTACTAGCATATATAATTTTAATCACATAATTTTAATAACACTTGTCATTTTTAAACTTTGGAGGTGAGTCCTGTCAAAGGCCTGTTCAACTGAAGTCATGATATAATAGGTGGTTATTTGCTATGAATGATTTTTTTTTTCTTTTATGTTTGCTAACTAAACTCAAACTAAAGTAAAAATTATGTTTATAAACTTCGTCAAAACCTAACAAGTACTTATTTGAATGTTCCCAAAAACTACAAAGATTTACACTGCAATTTAAACTATGTGTTATCTTGCATGACAAAGCAAATTTTTGCTTTACTTTTTCTTGGATTACACTTGAAAATTGTCTGTTTAGTCTTCATAGTTGGTGTCCTTTTAAGTAGTGTATTGAGCAGCACCTCTCTGGCAGTTGTGGCTGGTGGCTTTTTCTTATGTGTAGTAAATTCAATTTAAGACCATCTACGCTGCTGCTTTTCATAGTGCCACTTCTTTATAGATTTTTGACTAATATAATTATGTATGTATATATTGCAAATCTTATTTCAATAGCTTAGAAATCTGTCATTTTATTTTTGCTTTGTTTTGGATATTGAAGGCTTGTGAAATATTATTCTTTAGTTTTTCACTTTGTCTTTGAAGTTTGAACCTAATTGCACTCTTTCATTTACTTGATACTGCAGTCTCTTCAGCCCCCACCCGATGCAAGTTTTGGATTGGCCCGGCCCCGGTGAGGGGCATGGGCCATGCCTGCACCCAGTCAGCCAGAGGTACAAGATGTAAGATCATGGGCTGCTGATGCTCCAAATTTCTTTTAGCTGATTGGAGTGCAGGCATATAGGCTGAGTTTGGCGGGAATGGATTTGCATATTTCCGAAAGATTATCCCACCAGCATTGATCTATCCCTCCAATCTCGGCTTTGCAGTGATGCTTCCTGCATCTTCCACCAGTCCGTGAATGTGTCTCTTGTAGACAATTGAATTTTTCGAGGAGCTTTAAAGCATCTACTGATTGTGAGGACTTCTTCACAGGAAACGGAGCCAAAAAAGTTTGTTCTTGACTTGGATGAAGGTATGTGTCAGTATATATAAAAATATCTTATCATGTTTTAAATTCTTTGAGTATTCCAAGTTTCGTTATTTCCTCATAATCTCTCAGGATTGGATATCATATTTCCTTATCGTGCCATGATTTGCTTTTCTAAGTAATTAGCTAAGATTATGTGTAATACAATTAAAGGTTTGATTTTATGAACGCATCAATACATTGTAATACATCTCAGTTAAACATCAATTAGTATTTCATTCTCTTTCATCTTTCTTGCTCTCTCTTATAGTTAATAGTGCAAAGCAAGTTTTACATTAGCTTAGGGCTTGTCAAGCGGAGGATGTATTTGCAAATGGAGCATTTGTTAAAACGAACTTGAAAGGAATTTCTTTAATTTTTTATTTTGTGATTTTGTTGTTTTGGCTACAGCTCCCTCAACAAGCTTTAGGGGTTTCAGTTAAAGAGATCAGTACGTCATTTGCCTTGAGGTTGCAGCAACTTTTGATGCTGAGATTTAACTGAATTTTCCAAGCTTTAGTCACGAGTCGCTATACTTTACAATATGGTCTGGTGAATTATCCTTGACCACATGTATAATACACGACTAACTATAGATTTGAGTTTGTATATTTCACTCAGTTCTAACATTTCTTTTTCTGGATTTCCTTATTATCTTACATATATTATCAATTTTTTAGAGTGATCGCCTATTTTCTTCATTCTTTACCCGCGTCTTTTTGTAAAGATTAATGTTGCATTCAGTGATAGAATCGATGCCCGGTATTGGTGGGAGTGAGCGGGGTGGTGAATGGACATTAATGGTTGGTACAATTAATGAACCTCTGCTTTCCCCGACGTTCTTCACCTTCCCATCATTCCTTCCAGTCATCCCTTCCAATCATCCAATCCCAAATCCAACAAAAGAAACATCCAAATAAATTTCTCATCATCCTCTAAAGTAAAATAAAATTAAAGAAGATAAAAGCCATGATGGAATGCAAGGTTTGGATAGCTTCAACATGTTGGATTTCTGTCAAAACTGCCACAGCTGGCAGAGTTGGAGGTGTAACCAGGAGCTGTCCATATTTGCTCAAGTTTGTATTTTTTGGTTTTATTGAAATGAAAGGAAAAAGAGAGCTTGCCTTTAACAAAATTATTTTTAAATTTTCTTGTTTCATTTTACTAATTTCTCATGTTTTTCTTCTCATCGTTCAGACAAAGGATAAGTGTTGCCGGGTTGATTGCGAGTAGTTTTATTTGTGAGGTAGCCAATATTTAATGTCATTTTACTATATGAAATGACACCACCAACTGCGTTTGGTCGCCGTTTATTTGAAAATTGTGGTAAGTAAAATTGATTTTAAGTACATAGTTTAGAGTCCATTTGTTTGGTATTTTTCTCATAAAAAACATTTTATTTTGAATATTTCATCGTATTTGATTGATGTTTTGAAAAAATTGAAATTGAGGTTTTGAAAAAATTGAAAAAATAATTTTAAGCTGTATTGGGTAACTTCTCAAGACATTGAGATTCTAAACACCATTTAAATTTAAGTGTTTCTATAATTTATAAATGAAACAGAGTTCCTAGATTTTCGTAAAAGAAATTAATTTACTGATCACATTTCTAACTTTTTTAAGTTTAAACAAACAAAGCCTTTAACTTTCAATAATTTTATTATTTTTACGTTTTTGAAAATCTGGCAAATATCGTTTAAAGGGATTTTTTCTATTTTATTTATAAAAGTACACGAATAAAGTATTTTTGGGTGTTCATACAGACAAAAAAAAATGTATCTCATAGGATTTAAACATAAAAAAAAGTGAAACAGAAAATGCCAGTCTCAGTTAAGAAAATTTCAAACTTAAATACCACATCAAATAACTCCCTTATCCTAGTGAATGTGAAAATATGCGACTCCAAAAATTGATCTCAGAGAAAGAAAGTTAAACCACTGTTGATAAGGGACAAATAACGATATTATTAAGGGATTGTCCTAAGTTTTGTGAACGACTGAGATTAGAGCACTTAATTGGGCATGCCATAAGCCTATTTCAGAATAGTAGCTTCCAAGTCTGTAACTCTTTCACATGCTCACATGTACTGAACTCAGGATATAATCACGTAATTACCTGTTGGATGTGCTCGATTTAGAGGTCTGAGTTAACAGGTTTAAAATTGGAATCTCCCAAATCACCTTGCTGCTAATGATTAAATAATACATTGTTTTTTCACTAGTGTCCCTTATCATACATTTCAACGCAGCAGTGTATAACTGCATTTCAGAACCCTCTTTTATACTACCATCCTTTTCTTTGTGAGGGGCTTGTCAAAATAATGGTTTATTTGGAATTTTTTTTTAAACGTAATAATTATAGTATAATCACACGAATAAAATAAAATAGTGTAAAAGTAGGTTAGTATTTGTAACAGTAGTCTAAACATAAATACACTTAGCAAATTATAATTCTAGCAGCAAATAGGAAAACAATTACTGACTAGGCTCCAAGTGAAAAACAGGAGTTAAGTATTTATTGCAGTTTCTATTCCATCCTAATCCTGGCACCGTGGCACGTGCCGATAATTAGCGTAAAATATGAGTAGATTTTGAGATTTCACGGTGCTACTCTAACCATGTACTCCGACATTGTAAGAACCATTGACAAGAAAATCCACGCTTTAATTAACGTATGTACAAGTACCCTTCGGGCAAATAAAAAGAATTGCAAAACAAAATGCTGGCATAATCCATCTAGAAGTCTGGTAAGAAAGTTCATCTGCTTGAGTTCAAGGAGGAAAATCAAGTTTTGTTCTAAAACATGAAGCAGGGAAGCAAAGCTATCGTAAATATATATAGTGCTTAGCACTTACTCGGAAAACGTTACCATGGTATGAAACACAGCTTAGTTATCCACAGTCAGCATCTTGTCTACGCTTGAAAAGCTTTGATAGAAAGCTTTGAAATGCTTGTAAGCAATGTCGATATCTTCCTTCCCACACATTTCCCTTATACTGCAATGCAAGTAAAAGCAGACTCCACTCATAATATTCATGTAGTGTGTCAGAGATGAATGGAACAGGAAAATTAGAACATTTGCTTCTATTCCACTCCAGCATGACCTTTTGTTTACTTATTTGTAAAAGAAGGATTTCAATAAGAGGAAGGCAAGAATCTGACCAGGATAACAGCTAATGTGCTCAGTGATGATTAGAAAACAATAATACAGGCAACATACCAACAACTTGGACTTTATTCTAAAATAGAAATTTAAGCCTTGAATGTAAATACTGATTCACAAATTGATTCCCCTCCCTTCTGTTTAAAAATAATAACAAATCCTATGGTTTGTTGACTTTCATCTTTGCTAATTTCATATGCAAGATGCATTTGAACTGACTACCGTACTTGTTCGTATAACCTTTTTGGTAACAAAGGCTTTGATTAAATATAGGCTTTATTTAATTGTCCCTCTAATAGAAGTTTACATGCAAATATCATTTGATACCTGTGCATTGAAAGTTGAGCAATTCCACAGTCAACAGTTCGGATGCCAACTCCAGAAGCAAGTATTGGACCTATGGTCGATCCACATCCCATGTCATTTCTAACAGCAAAGTCCTACAATTTGAGTAAACAAAGTTTAATTATTTAGGTGTCTCAATTATGTAATACAACGATCAACAAATCAGAGAAAAGAAGACAAAAACGCTCTCCTCGTCTACACACTAATTTACATTTTCGATTATTCATGGCTTTACTATCTGTTTTCCTGAAATGATTCAAAAGTTCCTTTCGCAAAGAGAAAGAGGTTCCTATAACTTATAGTATAAAATAATTGCTGTAATGGAAACTAATATGCTAATTCATAAATGGATGGTAATCTCTTGCTAAGCTGTCATGCACATAGAAACTCTCACCAAAATGCTAGTGACAAGTGCAGGAGTTGATGCGGACATACAAATTTGTTCGTATTATGAAGTTCTAGATATAAAACAAATTAGAAGAGAGAAGTATATACACCCCACGAAGTATCACTAGAGTTTTTTTATTTGTTGTTTTTATTTCTCTGCATAGTACATGTAGATAAATAAAATTTATTTTATTTTATTTAATTAAAAGTAATTTTTATTTTTTATATATTCTACATTGTCAAAAATAAAATGATTCATTTTTTGTGTATGATATTTAAAAAAAAATTGTGTACATTGTAGATATAAATAAATAATTGTGTAAAATCTCTATAATAAAATATTCGACTGATTCTTGTATTGTAATGGACGAACCTTTAAGCTAATATATCGAGAGATTAATTCTAATCAACAATGAGCAAAGTACAAAGATTGTTAAGACTAGCGATGGTGGTAGATATAATAAAATAGGTAAAAAATACTCTCTGATCATTTCATTGGATACTTGTTCTATTATTCGTGGCGATGTAGTTAGGTTGTCATGTGAAAAGGTTTTAATACAGTAACTCAAATAATTAAGATAACTTAAATTAATCCAAAATAGTAACTCAAATAACTAAGATAGTTTAAGAGAAATTTAACTAACGTTGAGAGAAGTAAATCAGGAAAAACAACTAAATCGAGGATAGGCTGATAGATTAGCCTAGTTTGATGCGCCTATATTTCATATTGTTGACATGTCAATAAAATAATTTGCACTTCAGAGTTCAGACTTTATAAATAGATGTGTCATGGGTATAAATTAATGCAAACAAAAAGAAGAATAACCTGAGTAGGAAGGTTGTGGATTTTTCCAACTTCTTTAAAAAGAAAAGACGTGATTCCACTAGTAGCATAGCGCTGGTTTGCATTGTGCTTAATTACCAATCCTTTCTGCAGCTCTGGTCGGTGGAGTTCTTCATGCTTATCCATAAAATTTGGATGAACTCCATGGGCCATATCCGCAGACACTATTTAGGATACAATCCAAAAGATACTTTAGTGATCCCTAATATAAAGCCAGTAGATACATGGTGAATAATATTACTAAATCACATAAAATACAAATGATACAGCAGTAGTCGCTGTCCTAGAGTAGCAGACTCCACAGATATGAGTTCCCAGTCCATGCTTAAAGGAAATAATACACATAAGTTGCATAACTAACTCCCTACTACTACACACACACACATAACTGATTAACAGAAACTGTCAGTATGACATTAAGATGCCACAAGCCCTCTTCTGATATACACTTTGCAGATGGGTGATTTATCCTTGGGACAGGATCTAACAATGGTTCCTGGCTTACTTGGATCTTGATTCCCATCAGCCCCTTTCAAAATATTACGTTAAACAATGAATTGAAGAACAAGGACATCAAATTTAGTATTGCTTATTACTATTTTCCATTGAGTATGATCTTTTACCCTAAATAGAAATATTATATTATTAGCACATTTAACATCTAACTAAAAGGCAAATTTTAATGTTGCAGGACAAAATCATAAGCACATGTTCATTAAATCCAGACACAAATCCATGCTTAACCTCTTTCCCTGTTTTTGTTTTTCAAAGTTAGGTTTGTACCCAAAAAATCAAATTAGCATTCTAATAGATCTAGCAACCAAAAAAAGAAGATTTCACACTACACCATTCTCATTTTACATTTACATATTATGAACTTTCCAGCTAAAGTTCATAACGTTTGAGCCTTAAGCCTTTCCAGAATCCATTGTAATTAGGTATTCTGGTCAATCTATAACACATGATAAACAACTGAGTTTGCAAACAATCCATAACCATAATATTATAATCAAGTTGATGTTATAAACGTATCGTTTGGCCTCAAATTTACTTCAGAAAGAAGACAAGTGGATGATATACCAAGAAATGATTGACGAATAGTGCGTTCAAAAGAACCTTCACCAACATAGTTATTTGCCAAGTCACCAACTATACGCCTCATGGCCTGAAACATGGTGGGTGCTCCAGCTCCTTGAATAGAACCTGAACCCACCTAAATAGCGGCAGTTAGACATATCATTGAAAAATCAATGGTGAAAAGTCATATGTTACTTCAATAAGAAATATGCAATGAGAAGTTAGGCATATTACTCCTTAAATCATAAAGGATTTAATTTATCTGCTGTAAGTGTGAAGAAGAGCAAGGTAGTTGAATCGGGAAAAACTCATGAACCAGAAAGCCACTTTTCCAAATCACAAATCGAAACGTATTCATGATCAATATAAAACAGCAAAATATATGCATAATATTATATTAAAGCACAAATATAACATCCATAGATATACAAGACAAAAAGAATCGTATAAGGAATGAAAACATATGTATGTATATCAGCATTTTGTAGACAAATAGCTAACAAAGTCGTATCATTACAAAACAAATATTGCACAAACAGCCAGAATCCCAAAAGAAGGGGCTACCAATTGCACAAACTCAGCAAACAAAATAACAGGGCTGTTTTCTGCTGCACAATTCACTACTATAGCCTAGAAAAACCTGATAAAAAGCTCGACATCAATCATCATCTCCTATAGATCAACTCAGTCAATTCATCTTCATCTTCAAGTATCAAAAGTTCATCACCTTCCTTAATGTCTTCAATTTCATCCTCATCTCCTATTTTGATTGTTCTTTCATGTTAACCTTGATATTCAAGTTTCTTGGACCTCTTTCACTTTTTTTGCTTGGAGCTCCCTCATCAACATCAAAACACTCATGTACATCCATCCATGATGCCTAAATAGGTAGGCAAGGACTTTCCTTTTCGGTTATCTATTCATCATCTAATTCAATTTAGGACAAGAATACGGGATCATAAGTCTCCCCTTTCCCTTCTCTATTCTTTTGCCTTGTCTCAAGTTGAAAAGTATATTTAACATGCACAAGTGCATTTAATCTTTGTTATATGTAGCGCAAAGGATGAAGAGAGGAGACTTCCATAGAAAAAGATTAGATGGCAGAATTGTGGCCAGAATCAAAGAGATTAGCAGAAAAATGTTACAGACCCAAAGACGGAAAACATTGACAGCAGAACAAGGTGTCTCATGGGAAGGTAAAAATGAAGAATGCCAAACAGATATACAAAATAGGTGAGTATCTCAAATGGAGGAGACATGTTTGGTACAGAGGGGGAAATTGCCACTTTCCCCACTATAAAATTTCGAATAAAAATGTTTTTTAGGGTTTTCTTAAAACTGGGTCGTGCAATCTGATCCAGGACAACCTGTTTAGACCAAGAATTCGGCCGATACAGTTGAAATCGCAATTCAAGTGATTCTTATCCAATTCAGACCACATGGGATGCTATTCAATAGAAGAAACAATTCTTCATATTGATACAAAGTGCAATTCTTTGGAGTTCTACTCTAGTAATGAAAGATACAATGCTATTTTCATTAATTTGAAGGAAGTTATACACATTTGATGAAAATAATGTTTATATAATAGCAAGACATCTATCAAATTCTCAGTAATTATGTCAATAAAAGAAATTAAACAATCTATAAGGAACCCATTGCACTTAATCTTGCATTTTAACAATATTTATTATTAAAAAGAGGGATCTTGCTAGTAACAATATATTCGACGCCTCGACCCAAGTGGATGGAACAATTAATAGAAGAATTTACTATTGGCATTTGTCTCAGGGACAGAGACCCCAAAAGGGTTGAAATAATCTACCTTGTGTCTGGTGTGGAAGGTTAATTGATTTAGTCCTTGTTTTTGGATTGAAGAGAAGTAGTTTTGATCTTTCTGTTTACTACTCTATTCTAATGTTGTATCAACATGGTGTTATATGGAAATGATATACTTGTACCTCAGAGTGAAACCCTAAATTATGCCCTACGGGTATTTTTTTTCTTTCAATTAGAGACAATTATTTGGTGCTTTTGGTGAATCCCAGGTATTTTGATCCAATTTGGAGCAGTTTTCAACATAATAAGCACATAACCTATTGTTGGCAAGCAAAAAATGGAACAAAATCTGACATCTCTAAATATTAAGCTTTCAAATCAAGAAAAAGAAATACCTCCTCATTGTCAAATAAAGCAACCATCCGAATTGCATGATCACTTGCTAAGTTACCAGGAGATTCGCATGAGTCAATAAGTGCCCTTAATGCACAATAACTTGAAGCCAGATTATCTAATCTTCCAGAAAATATAAATTCATTGTTTCCACCTCCAAGGCAGCTAGGTTGAGTGTCACAAACATTCAGTTCAACATTCACTATGTCATCAACATCACAGTTCAATTCATCTGACAGTACCTGAAAATTAATATAAGGGCTAGAATAAAGAATAGTAATCAAAGGATAGGTAATTCTGTAATTTATAGTTAAAACAACACATAATTTAAGATCATAGTGGATAAACTATATCACAGTTCCATTCTTAGAAAAAAAGTATTTCATTTTACCCATATCAATTCCTAAAACACCTAGAAATCAATCTAGTTTGACTCAGCAACTGATTCCAAAATCCAAGCTAACTCAGGCTATGAAATAAAAAAATCAGAGGCATGCAACAATTCCCATGTGAATTTATGTAGCACCATTAGAAGTTATGCTGTTGTTATCATTTTCACATAATGTTCCTTGCTGCCTCCTTTTTTCTTATTTACCAGCTACTCTAACTAATTCATTAATTCCTTCTCACATATTTTTTATTTGAGAAATAATATATGAAAGCAATAAAACATCTTGGTATACAGTACTTAGTCTCAATGCAATCATTACTTTCTCTGACTTAAAATCTTCCTTTCCAATCTTCGCACGTACTGCCATGCCTTTACATACCAAAATCTAATGAAACCAATTCATTGGCATATTGCTCTGTAATGGACTGAAGAATAAAAGAGCATATAAAGTTAAGTTGCGTACAATTTTCTGTCACTAATAAAGTTCTAATACAATAGAAGAATGGTAATTTGAAAGGTAAAATATGTTTCTTATAATACTTCCTCCGGTCCTTAATAAAACACATTTTTAGAAGAAAATGATGGTCCTTTTCAGAAGGCATTTTATAATTTCTATATAATTTTTTATTGCTTTTCCTTGTTTACTCCTATTAAATATGACGAGTATTTTGTGTTTTATATTGATGAATAGTGAGGAAATAATTTTAAAACTTATTAGTAATGAAGGTCAATTTGGTACATTGGTAACATTTTAAAAGAAATATCATCTAAATTAATTACCTTTATTGTCTGCATGATTTTATTAGAAATGTCTCAAACCAGAGAGAAAAGTGAACAACAATTGAATCCACATCGCCACATGTATTTCTATTGAAATCAATATCTTTTTCATTGGTTATGCAGGGTTTTCTGTTATCTGACCGTTACAATACAGAGTATTTAAATGAAGTGCAGCTAGTATGAATCCATGAACATGGCGTATGTTCAAACTTTTGGACAACACTTCACATTCAACTTGAAATAAGCAAAGACAATAGCTACCTGCATTAGCAGCGAATGATGATAAGATTTGGATGACAATGCAGTATTCTTCTCCTTGGATTCCAAAGAAGTGTCCTCAGATTTTATTGAGAGTAAAGGAAGAAGATGAGTCTCTAGATTTGGTTTAAAACCATCTTGGTTCACTGTGCTAAACAATAAAACAAATAAGAGATGGAGATAAGATCTGCTGCTAGCTGCATGTTTCTATTGCAGAACAGTGGCAGATGACAAAAAGTAATGGAAAAAACAATACAGGGGCCAAATAGGAAAACCAGATAAATTCCCCCCAAGTTACCAGTAACACTGTTTTGATACACAATAGCCTACAATAATTGAACAGCTTGAATGTTAGAAAGCACAACAATGTTGCTTCAGCCTGGACAAGAATACCAGCAACTGTATCAGTTCTGTACAACAACACTTTAAACTTTAAACTGTCACCTTAAATTTAATAAATGAAAATGCAAGTGACACAATCTAGAATCATGGTCATTTAATTCAAAATTACAAGAATATGCTAGTTGCATTGTATTTTATCACTTTTTAACCCATCATCTGATTCTGTTGTATTTTGAAATAGACCAAACTAGAAAACCCATTCGTTATTCCCAATTCCATTCTAAGATGTCCACCAAATTGGCAATCAATAATATGTAATGAATGTATTGGATCCAAGACAGGTCCGAATGAAGACGATAAAAGACTAGAGAACAGTGTTACCACAGGAAAACAAACAACAGAAAAAGCCAACTTAACAGAGCAAAATAAATAACCAACTAGCTTAATAGAATGGCATAAAAGTTACAGTAATATATACCGGTCCAGATGAATGGCGAGTGTGGGAATGCGCAAAATGGGTCTATCGACTTTGACAAGCTTATGCACAAAAGAATTATGGCCATTTCTGAGAATGACCCTCCCAGCAACACTCAAATCCCTATCAAACCAAGTGTACCACAACCCAGCTCCATAAGTCTGCACGTTCACCATCGAATAGTTACACTTGCAAGACGCCGTTTTGGGCTTCAGTTTCAGGCAGGGGCTGTCCGTGTGCGCCGCAATCACGTGAAAACCATCACCCACATTGTACCTTCGCAAAACGACGCCGTCAAAGAGAACCGTAAAGAACGAGTACACAGCGCAGAGAAAGCGAAGAAAGAAGCGAACTCACTTTTCTCCGACGGCGAAAGCGACCAAACATGACATGTTGCGCGTGAAGAAGTAGCGTCCTCCAGGCTTGAGGTCCCAGTCCTGGTTCTCGTTGAGCATGTGGAAACCGGCGGCGAGCAATTGTCGTTTAGCTTCCGCTGCACAGGAATGGAAGGTCAATTGAATTGTCGTTTAGGATAGGGATATTGGGTGTTGAGAGGTGTGAGAAGAAGACCTGTGGCGTGGAATTGAGTCCAGGAATGGTTGAGGTACTGGAGGAGGTCGGGGACGATGGAAGTGGAAGCTCGAGGGTTGGAATTGGCATCGGCATTTGCACTGATGGTGCAGAAGGCGCCACGCCGAGTGTATTTTTCGGAGAATGGTGGATTCCGGAAGAGGAGAAAGGCTGATGAGGGTTTCAGTTTGAGCTTCAGCGATGGAGAACGAGAGTGCAGTAGAATCTGTGGTCCTGTTATCGACGCCATTATTCTTCTTCCGTTCGGAAAAATCACCAAATCAGATTTGATACCTTTGATTTTGAAAGCTCTCTGTTCTACGAATATCTTCACTCTATCCACCCACTTCTTAATATTTTTATATGCTCAAATACATTTTTTTTTAAATCACAACACTTTTTAATTTAAATTAAAAGTTAATCATTTTTAATCCGAGTCTTTGTATTTCACATATAAAACCTTATAATAATAAAAAAAAAGTTTCGTCTATTTAGTAAAATCAACTGCGAGTTAGTATAGTTGTTGATTTTTATACTATGGTTTAATTATAGGAGTTTATTAACTCAAACAAAATATTACAAAGTACATTCAGAGATCGTTTTGGCATTACAAGAAAAGAGAATGGTGGAAATTGGGTACAACCTACAGCGGATCAAAGTAACGAATACCTAATTAATTAGATAATCTAATCCAGCTTGATTTATTGGATTAATCATATTTGCCATATTGCAATGGTATCTTATAGTTTAGGTATAGAAACTATAACTGGAGGCATCAGCAACGATGTTCCTCAAGCCACCAATAGTGGATGCCAACATAATGCACACTCCTATGCATATTGAAGCCTGAAAGACACATAAACTGAGGGTCAATGCATGCAGGAAACATCTATCAGATCCTCTGAATTTTCTATTCTATTTTAGAATGTTCCCTTTAGAATTGTTAATGATCATTACCCAATTGACGAACCAGTTGATGCTGAATCTTCTTGGCTTCTTGATTCTCAGCCACATTATACAAGGGAGCTGAAACAGTTAACGTGCCAGATTATTGTTTTTTTTTCTAATTTGATTGCAGTTCTTGAAGATTTGACAATTTAACATGAGCATGCCATGAGGAAATTGAGAGAGCAAGAGAGCCTTACAAAATATGCAGTGGGAGCAAAGCCAAATCCACCAAAGAACCCGAGAAGATCGCCAAAGAAAGGAAAAGTGACCCCAAAGAATAATGTCAAAGCTGAAACATTTTTAAATTTCTTGTCACATTGAGGCTTTTCATGGTAATAACTATTTTCAGTTTTAGCATGGATAAGTTTTCAGTTTTGACATCTCACCTACATAAGCAGATCGAGCAACAAGTCTGAGTGGTAATCCTGAAGGGATGTTCCATCTTGTAGTCACCGTTCTCTCAACCAAGTCAAAAATAGGCATAGCATAAATCTACATTGATATTCTCCACACCAATTATTTAAGCAACATAAATAAGTTATGGTAGAAGATCTTAGTTTTGCATTCTTACCTGGTAGCTACCGACAACATGGACAAAGACCATCAAGTTAGCAGCTGCAATAAGCCATGCAGGCCTTTCTAGTGCCATAAGCACATTATCATCAACAGCTTGTCCAAATGCCCAGTATCCTATGACTGCAACTGGGAAATAGCATATTGCATTAACAAAATAGGCACCGATAGCACCGTGCCACATTGGTATCCTTGATGGTTTCTCAGGGGTTGATGGAATTGTAGCCTGAATTTCAAGGGCCACTGCATGGCCTGCAAATGCAAATGAGATTTGACCCAGCGCATTGAAGATCCGGAACATGAACTCAGTGCTGTTGGTTCTCTTGTAAGCATAGCTAACATTGTCAATCCGACCTCTAGTCAAGCAAGCCAACCAGGCTATAGTTGAATAGCTTCAACCACAAACCTCATCAAAGTAAGCTACTGTTATTGAAATAATAATAATAATGATGATGACAAAGAGTTGATTCAGTTTTTTCTTAAGTGTTTGGTGTTGCTGTTTCCAATCAAAATTAGAGTTTGCTTTGGGGATCCATGCAATCAAACTTTACATTAAATGTCAATATAGATTATTGAGGCAGTGATATTGCAAACTTGATAGTGTAAGAAGAGCTAACCTTCTTCTAAAATGTACTTGTAATATAAAAACAAGGATCAAGAGTTTGCAAAAGGTGACATAAGCAAAAGGTGATGTCTTTCATTTAATTATCTTTTCTATCAATTTCTTAGTTTCAGAGATAGATCATTATCCTGATCTCATGTTTGTTTATTTTTGGAAGAATCCAAATTATTATATCTCTTCCTTGGGTCCATGTATGACAAGCTAACACTCAGGATTGTTAAATTATCAAGTTCAAAGGGTAGTACTTAATGAAATAATAGATATATAGGATCATGAACCACCTTAATGACATCACTGCTGCAGCTAAAGAAACCACAGCAACAGAATTGAAATTGGGAAGCTGAGACAGAAAGAAATGGATGGCACCAAAGACCAGAATCCAGTAAGACTGCTTGATTTGTCTGCAATCGGTGCATGCTATCTCCATGAACTTCTTTAGGCACTGCCCCCCAGTAACCATGTAGACAACATCACACCCAACCTGGACTACTAGCTGTTGGGGGAGCACAATCCATGGCCCAAGTTTTGGTCCAAAGGCATGTCTACCAAGATCGAGGTAGCGATCAAAACGAGTACCAGGAACACACTCATGTAACTGGATCAATTGCCACATTGTGTTTAAGGTCAGGCACCATGATATAAACAAAATCGAGATCCCTGGGCCCCTGTACAGAAGAGAAGAGATAATAATGAATGGATCTTCTCGTATGAGCTAAGATCAATCTATGCAATTAACTTTTATAGGAACTCTGTTCTTAACTTCTCCGTAAATCGATTTAGTTTATAAAAAGTTCAATCTATTTCATCTTTTTATTTTCTTCCCCTTAGTAAGAACATGTTCAAACATGTGATACTGTGTTTCAGTTTACCATCCTAGATATGCCATGGCATTGGGCAGACTGAGAACACCAGCACCTATCATGGCAGTCACAGTGTGGAATGTTGAGTACCACCATTTGGCATTGCGAGAGGGTCCATTGTCCATCCATTTTTGGTCTGATTGAACTTCCTGCAATAGAAGAAGATGCAAAAAAATAAATAAATTAGAGAACTAATGCAAGAGGAAGAGCATGTGACCGTGGCAATAGATTTTATATACACTGCAATGATACCATTTTAGCTAAATCACAAAGAGTGGAGAAAGAGAGTCCCTTAGGATTCTGGAGTTAAAGTCATGCGTGGGCTACATATATGTGGGGTTTGATCTGTAACAAATAAAGGTTCAAAAAATGATAAACTCATAACATGCACCCTACCATTTTTAGTGATCTCTCTTGTCACTTTTGCTCCTATTTTTGCTGCTTGTAGGACTTTGAATTTGAATTGTGAGATTAAAACAAGAGAAGGGGGCAGAATTCAGAGAACAAGCATGAAGGAATAGTAAGTCTTAATACATAATGAGGTAAACCCATTACACCCCAAAGGAAGACTATGTGAGGAATTATTTTATCATCACAATGTGATTCTGGTAATATTGATTGGTTTAACTATGTTTTTAGTTCCTTAATTTTGATGTGTCTTCTCTCACACAACAAATTGTAGACTTATTAAATCCTTCCACTTTAAAAAAAAAATCATATAAAACTTCCTGCATGTTTTTGTCATATAACAAAGAGACTTCCACATCACTCACATATTTAACTTTGACTAATTGTCTATGTAACCACTAATTTTCATCAAAACCTAAGATTAAAAATATATTTAATCAGTCATATTTAACTTTAGTCAACTATAAACGGTTTATTTAATAATAATAATGATAATGTTGATAATAATAATATTAAATTAATAATGTTAATAGTAATATTAATTATGTTAATAAAAATATTAATGGTGTTAATATAATATTAATGATATCAATAATAATATATTAGTGTTAATATTAATAACAGTATTAATATTATTAATAATATTAAATAAATAGTTTATATTTATTAGAATTAAATATGGTTGATTAATAAAGTTATACTTTTAGTTGCTGACTTTGGATAAAGATAAAGAGTTATGCTTATCTAAACAGATAATCAAAACCAGACCTCTCACAGACATGGAACATTTGTCACAAGTTAAAATCACTTAATTAAGAAGATTTCTTGGGTAATTTTTCAAAGTACACGAATATAATGATTCTGCAGTTTGCTAATTGAACTTAAGATAAAATTGTAGATACTAAAAAGATACTTAATATTATTTAATTTAATTCTTACTAAAATTCTGGCCAGTTACAATGTAGGACGAGTAGTGTTTATTCATTGTGGTGTTGTGAGTGTAAAGACAACTTGGAATGAATTTTATGATGGAACATCACTTCATTTGATGATTAATGGTGGTGTTAAGGGCACCATGGAAGGTTCCCACTCTTTAAAGGTAGCTGTAAATCACAATTCAGAACATCACATACTTTAATTAACGTGAAAAGTTCAAAATCAATCTCTTAAACTAATCACAATTTTGAAAAATTTATTTGATATAGGGAATAACGAAATAAAATGTTGGAAATCCTTCCTTAATTTAATTTAATTTAATGAAAGACCATAAATAATAAATATTGGTAATTGATCTATTAAATATATTGAATGATCATTCCAAAGTCTTGAAA
>Ga0123341_1000634_pt1 | contig 22789 bp, 24 predicted proteins | sample Turbeapinknodule_FD_89959 | JGI IMG/M metagenome (GOLD analysis project Ga0123341, IMG submission 89959) | Root nodule microbial communities of legume samples collected from Mexico - Turtle bean Mexico pink nodule | ecosystem: Host-associated > Plants > Roots > Nodule | place: Mexico: Nepantla...
AACGTGGTGTGCGCCAGCAATGGACGGGAAGCGCTCGAACTGTTGGCGACCACGCCATTCGATCTCGTGCTGCTCGACATTACGATGCCGGAAATGGACGGCTACCAGGTGCTCGAGCACCTGAAGGCCAACACAACTCTGCGCAACATTCCGGTTGTCATGATATCGGCGGTCGATGAGATCGACAGCGTGGCGCGCTGCGTCGGCCTCGGCGCCGAGGATTATCTGGCCAAACCGTTCAACGCGGTTCTGTTGCGCGCCCGCGTAGCCGCCTGCCTGGAAAAGAAGAAGCTGCGCGACCAAGAGGCGGTATACACGCAGCAAATTGAAAACGAAAAGCGCCGAGCGGACGAGCTTCTGTACGCCATCCTGCCCCCAGGCGCAGTGCGCGAGCTCAAAGCGACTAATGAGGTCCGACCCCGCCGATACAACGAAGTCGCGGTGCTATTCTGCGATATCGTTGGCTTCACAGCCTATTGCGACGAAAATCCGCCGGAGAAAGTGGTGGAAGACCTTCAGGCGTTGTTCGGCGCATACGAACGTATCGTGCGCCAGTATGAGATGGAGAAGATCAAGACTATCGGCGACGCCTTTATGGCCACGGCCGGCCTGTTTAATAGCGTGCCAGATCCAGTTTTTGCCAGCTTGCAATGCGGACTTGACATGGTGACGGAATCACGCCGCATCGAGCCGAAATGGGAGGTTCGAGTCGGCGTCCAGTTCGGGCCAGTGGTGGCGGGGATCATCGGGCAGCGGCAATACGTGTTCGACCTGTGGGGGGACACTGTAAATGTGGCCTCCCGGATCGCGGCCCATGCCAGCCCTGGGACGGTAGCGACCAGCGGGGCAACCTGGCTTCGCATTCGCGAGCGAGGTCGCGGGCGCTCCCTGGGTTTCGTAGAAATCAAGGGGAAGGGTCGGATCGAACTCATCGAATGCCAGGAACTTCGTTGAGGGACCGGAACAACCCTTGCCACCTGCATCCCTACGGGGCTCGTCTGTCAGGATGAGACGTTCCGAGCACGGCAAAGGTCCCAGCTGCTTCCGCAGCAGATATAAGACCGCTGAAGGTCCGGATTGGGCCACAGAAGCGGAGATTATTGCCGTTTTGCGTACGTTGTTGACTGTGACCCAAAGCCAGGGCACAAAGGTGGCATCCACGGTCGCTCGCGACGGAAAAAGAGAGGGAATTCAAAGGCTATTTTTATAAGCCTTTGAATTCATGTGAGAATCCAAGGTCCCCAGGCGATCCAGATTTGGACCGGTTTCCTTCGCCTTATAGCTGTCACAGCACACCCCAAAAAGTGACGTCTTTTGCAGGTACTTGGCGCAATTTCGCATCAACGATCATGCGACGTTCTCCAGATGCCGGAGACGCCTGGAGCTTGGCGAAGAATCGGCTGGGGACCTGTTCGACTGCATTAAACTAGCCGATCGATGACAGTGTCGGTGCCGGAAACTTACGGAATCCAAAAACTCAAACTATTCCGCGATGTCGAAGAACGTCGACGATAACCGCCATGGCCGGCGACATCTGACGTCTGCTGGGATAGTAGAGATGGTAGCCTGTGAACGGCTGGCTCCAGTCGTCCAACACCGCCTGCAGTCTTCCCGCGGCGATGTGCTCCTCGACAAGATCCTCCGGCACATAGGCGATCCCATACGCCTTCAGGGCTGCGTCGATCTGGGAAATCGAAGAATTGAAGCTGAGCTGGCCGTCCACCCTCACCCGCAGCTCTCGCCCGTCCTTCTCGAACTCCCATGCGTAGAACCCGCCCCACGTCGCCTGGCGCATGTTGATGCAGACATGCCCCACAAGATCCTGCGGTGCCTGGGGAACCCCGTGCTGTGCGAAATAGTCCGGCGAGGCGACGGCTTTGAGGCGCCAGTCAGGACCGATCCGGACGGCGATCATATCCTTGTCGACGCTCTCGCCCAGTCGAACTCCGGCATCGAAGCGCTCCTCAACGATATTGCGCATCCCGTTGTCGCTGTAGAGCTCCACCTTGACGTCGGGGTAGTTTGCGAGGGCACGAGAAAGTTTCGGCCATACCGTCGTCTGCAGGGCGTGATCGGACAGAGTCAGCCGGACGGTGCCGGAGGGCTTCTCGCGGAAGGCGACCAGATCCGCGAGGTCTGCTTCAATCCCCTGGAAGCGCGGAGCAATCGACCTGAACAGGCGCTCCCCGGCCTCCGTCGTGGCGACGCTGCGGGTCGTTCTCGTCAGGAGACGGACGCCGAGGCGGGCCTCCAACTGCTTGATGGTGTGGCTGAGCGTAGATTGCGAAGTGCCGAGGTTCGCGGCGGCCTTAGTAAAGCTCTGCTCCTTCGCCACCTCGAGAAACCATAGCAGGTCCTTCATGTCCTCGCGCTGCATCGTCACTTCCTAATTTATATCGAGATCCGATAGCTCTATGCGGATTGGCACGGCTTATCCGCAAAGTACCCAAGGACTATCTTCCGTGCAACGCAGCAAACGAAATCCATCAAGGACGAATGCACATGACGCTGGCAATCGACCATATCGACAGCAGACGCTCGGCCTGGGGGGCCGTGTTCTCCATGACGTTGTGCGTCTTTGTCCTGATCGCATCCGAGTTCATGCCGGTCAGCCTACTGACGCCCATCGCGGCCGACCTCGGCGTTTCGGAAGGAAACACCGGACAGGCGATTTCGATTTCGGGCGTCTTCGCCGTGATCACAAGCCTGCTCATCGCCACGCTTACCCGACGGCAAGACCGCCGCCTGGTCGTACTGGCCCTGACCGCGCTGCTGATGCTGTCCGGCGTCCTCGTCACCGTCGCACCGTCGTATCCCGTCCTGATGCTCGGCCGCGCCCTGCTCGGCGTCTCGATCGGCGGTTTCTGGTCGATGTCCACTGCCATTGTGATGCGTCTCGTCGACGCAGACCAGGTGCCAAAGGCGCTCGCACTGCTCAACGCCGGGAACGCCATCGCGGCTACGATCTCCGCACCGCTTGGAAGTCTGCTTGGGGCCTACATCGGGTGGCGCGGCGCCTTCTTCCTCGTCGTCCCGGTGGCTCTGCTGGCACTCGTCTGGCAGTGGATCAGCCTGCCCGGCCTCCCGCCGCGCCGCGAAGGAACCTCAGTAACCGTGTTCCGGCTCCTCGGACGTCCGCCCGTTGCACTCGGCATGGCGGCGATCCTGCTCCTCTTCATGGGGCAGTTCGCGCTCTTCACCTATCTACGGCCATTCCTGGAAACGGTGACCAACCTCGAGATCGAACCCCTTTCGCTCGCTCTTCTGATGATGGGCCTCGCCGGAGCGGTCGGCACATGGGTTATCGGTAGACTCCTCTCCCATCGACTGTTCAGCATCCTCATGGTCATTCCGCTGCTAATGGCCTGCATCGCCCTGGCCATGATCGCACTCGGCCAGATGAAGCTCCCCGTATTCCTGTTGCTTGTAGGCTGGGGCTTCCTGGGAACGGCCGCGCCAGTCGGCTGGGGTACGTGGCTTAGCCGCGTTCTTCCAGACGACGCGGAAGCTGGCGGCGGCCTTCAGGTGGCGGTGATCCAGCTTGCGATCACGGCCGGAGCGTCGCTCGGAGGTCTTCTGTTCGACGTCGTCGGCTGGCAGTCCACGTTCACGCTCAGCGCCGTGCTCCTGGGCGGATCGTCCCTGGCATCCCTCGCGGCATGGCGCGTGACGAGGAGGTCGTAATGAGCATCTCGTTCAGGAGCCCGACCCGGCGCAGTCTTCTCGCAACGGCCGCGGCCGCCGCCGTTTTCCCGCGAACCGTGCTCGGTCAGAGCGATCCCAACAACCAGGGGCGAACGGACGTGAAGATCAGGCTGATATTCGACAGGCATGCGATGACCGCGACGCTCTACGACAACCCGTCGGCCCGCGACTTCGCCTCAATGCTTCCGCTGGACCTCGAGATCGACGACTTCGGCTCCACCGAGAAGATCGCCTACCTGCCCCGGTGACCGTGGAAGGGCACGGCCCGTTCACAAACGAGCGGCCTTGCGACCTCTGCTACTACATGCCCTGAGGCAATCTCGCGATGTTCTACGCCGACTACAAGCATCCGGGGCTCGTGCGTCTCGGGCGCTTCGACGACGGCTACGAGGCGTTGCGTGTCCGAGGGAAGTTCCCATTGCGGATCGAACGTATCCAGTAAACCGAAAACCTCATATTTAAGGAGATCTAAGCATGACCAAAAAGATCGACGATGCCGAAGGATTCAACGCTGGCCGGCGCAGCCTGATGAAGGCGACGGGCATCGCCGTCGCCGCCATGGGCGTGGTCCCGGTCGCTGCCGCGACACAGGCGTTCGCCCAGACTGCGTCGTGGGACAAGGTGTTCCCGAAGAGCGACAAGGTCGACCATCAGAAGGTGTCGTTCAAGAACCGCTACGGCACCGAGCTGGCAGGCGACCTCTACCTGCCGAAGGAACGCGGAAATGCCAGGCTCGCATCACTTGTCGTCGGCGGCCCGTTCGGCGCCGTGAAGGAGCAGTCTTCCGGCCTGTACGCCCAGACGATGGCCGAGCGCGGCTTTGCAACGCTCGCCTTCGACGGGTCCTACACCGGCGAAAGCGGCGGCGAGCCCCGCAACATCGCCTCGCCCGACGTCAACACGGAGGACTTCAGCGCGGCCGTGGACTTCGTCGGCCTCCAGTCCTTCGTCGACCGCGAGAGCATCGGCATGATCGGCATCTGCGGCTGGGGCGGCATGGCGCTCAACGCCGTCGCCGTCGACAAGCGCGTCAAGGCCGTGGTCGCCAGCACCATGTATGACATGACCCGCGTCATGTCGAAGGGCTACAACGACAGCGTGACGCTCGAACAGCGGGCGAAGACGCTGGAGCAGTTGAGCCGGCAGCGCTGGGCTGATGCAGAGAAAGGCACTCCGGCCTACCAGCCCCCTTACAACGAGCTCAAGGGCGGCGAGGCGCAGTTCCTTGTCGACTACCACGACTACTACATGACGCCGCGCGGCTATCACCCGCGCGCGGTCAACTCCGGCAATTCATGGTCCCAGACGACGCCGCTGTCGTTCATGAACACGCCGATCCTGACCTACATCGCGGAGATCTCGCCGCGCCCGATCCTGTTCGTCCACGGCGAGAAGGCTCATTCGCGCTACTTCGCCGAGACCGCCTTCGCCGCAGCCGCGGAGCCGAAGGAGCTGATGATCATCCCCGGCGCCAGCCACACCGACCTTTACGACCGGATGGACAAGATTCCCTTTGATCGGATCGCCGACTTCTTCGGACAGCATCTGGCATAGGCGACGCAGTCGTCGCCGCTCGATCTGGCTGATCGAGAGACCTAGCGACGTCGGTTCGACGTCGCCCATGACATGAGAAGGACTTAAGATGAAGAAAATCGCTGCATCCATAGCCATCTCAGCGCTGACCGCCACGGGAGCTGAGGCTCAAGAAGAACGCCGACGTATCGCTCCCCTGTCCGTCTATGACGTCGCGCCGGGGCTCGGCCACTTCACCGACGACGTCCTATTCGGCGAAGTCTGGGAGGGGAAGGAACTGGCGCCGCGCGACCGCAGCCTGGTCACCGTCTCCGCAATCGTCTCCACGGGCAAGACGGCTGCCGGCCGAGCGCGCAATCTCCGAGAGAACCGCCCCTGGTTCAAGGCAGGCAGCAACGAGCCGCTCCTTATATCCACCCGAGACCAGTGCCGACGGCGCTCGACGATGACGTCCCTGGGAGTGATGTAGCTCGGTTGGTTATCGAGCCTTCCGGACAGGGCCGGGAATGGATCAACTTGCAGCAGAGCCGCAAGCATCGTTGCTCCGAAGCCTGCTCCCGAACCGGCCGTCTTGCCTCTTTCCCAATCGGCAACGAACAGCCTGAGCATATTGCGATCCTGTTCCAGCCGGACCGTGAATGGGCAGGCCATGCCCCATACGCATACTTCTGCACGTTGATCGCCAGTTCCGTCAGCACAAGGCCGACGTTGATGGCCCTGTCTGTCGTGATCAAGATCGGAGTCAGGTCAAGATCAAACTGCCTCGACTATTCCGGATCCAGGTCGTCTGCATCTCGCCCGTCATCAATATTTCACAGCTTGAAGTTCCTGCGGTCATACGCGTGCTGAAAACCCATCTTCCTGAGGTTTGCATAGGAAATATTGGGTTTACCATGTGAGGGCACTTCTGTTTCGACGACGAATGTCGAGACGCCTTGCGCGACCCCGTGCTCGGTGCGGATCTGGATGAGCGCTTTTTGAACGCCGCGATTTCGGAACTCGGGGAGTGTGGTACCACCACCTAACCACGCGTACGTCCCGGACACGTACATGGCGCCAGTTCCAATAGGCGTTTCACCATCCAAAGCGAAAAAGCACGACCAGCCCACTTTGCCCACAATGGCTGACCAAAGGGAGGCCAAGGTTTGCGGGAAATCGAATCCTTTGCACATCATCGATCCGAAGATCGGCGCTTCGTCAACTTGTACCCTCCGGGTACGGAGCTTGCCGGGCGGCTTGAGGCTGCCCAGGCGCGCGCTGCGGGTGAGCTTTGCCCAGCCGGGACCGTGTTCGAGCAGATCCTTACATTGGATCCAGGTTCTCACCTCGTCAGAGGCGGTGTCTACATTCAATTGAAGGAACCGGTTCCCCGCCTTTCGGCTCATCCAGTTGTGTGCTTCGTCTAGATCCTCAACGGACCCTAGCCCCAGAACGCGATTTAGCCCGATCGCAGGTGCGCTTGGCAGCGAGATCGCGCATCCCCCGTTGATGGAAATGCACTCAAAATGCTCCTCAACCCGGAGATGTTCGGGTGAGACCCTGTGCAGATCCACGAAGGCATTGGCCTCAATGGCGTCTTCCTTCGTCGGGGATGAGCGTTGTGAAAAGTGAGAATTCACGAGAGGCTCCTGAGCCGCCGCCCCTTCAAGGGCGAATGGATAATAAAACCGCTTACTCGTTTAAACAGGCAATGATCTCAACGCAGACTTCGTGCACATGCGTTTCCAGCGCAAATTTGGCAATGTCGAGAAACCGCACCTCCACTCCTTGATAAATAGGATGGGTAGAAGGCTCTTAACCGCTTAAAAGCCGAATTCACTAAGTCCGGGATGATCATCTGGCCTGCGACCAAGCGGCCAGTGGAAGCAGCGGTCCTCGGCGCGGACAGGCAGGTCGTTGATGCAGGCATAGCGCTTTCGCATCAGGCCACTGTCGTCGAACTCCCAGTTCTCGTTCCCGAACGATCTGAACCAGTTCCCACTGTCGTCATGCCACTCGTATGCAAACCTAACGGCAATCCGGTTGCCGCCAAAGGCCCAGAGTCCCTTGATCAACCGGTAATCCAGCTCTCGCCGCCATTTTGTTGAAAGGAACGCTACGATCGCTTCCCGCCCGGTCACAAATTCAGCACGGTTACGCCACTGGCTGTCTATAGTATAAGCCAAAGCGACCCGCGCTGGGTCGCGACTGTTCCAGCCGTCCTCAGCAAGCCTTACTTTCTCGACTGCGCTTTCAAACGTAAAAGGCGGAAGGGGTGGTCGTTGAGTTTCGGTCATCTTTCGGGGTTCTCCAACCGCGCGCGCAAGGTCGCATTCTCGGTTTCTAATCGCTGCAGTCGCTCACGAAGAGGAGCGACAGCTTGTTCGACCTGCTGCTCGGTGTAGCGCGGGATGATGTGTTGTGGGCAATTCCAATCGAATGCCTCGAGCCGAAGCTTGAAGATCCGTTCTGCCCTTCCTTGGTAGGTCACGTCGAACACCAGATCCGTGAGTTCCAAGTCGGCATCAAGCGCCAGCCGCTCCACATGCGCATAGATTTTGAGCCGGGCCTGCCGCACATAATCCATTAGGAACAGGCAGGCCCGATCGTTGGCCGCAAAATTGCCGGCGCTGATGTACTGGCGATTACCTCGGTAGTCGGCGAAGGCCATAGTTCGCTGATCGACGACCTTGAGGAAGCCGACCTTTCCTCCACGATGTTGAACGTACGGCCAACCTGTTTCGGAGACCGATGCCATATAGAAGCTGTCACGTGAGGCGATGAAGGCGATCTCGTTTTCTGTGAACGTGTCTGAAGGGCGGCTGTCAGCGCCCAGCCAGATCTGGTCCACGCCCATGTCCGCCTGAGCGGCTCTGACGCTCTGCGTCACAGCAACCTCCAGGAAATGATATGGCATGCCTAATCTCCTTGCTTGGAACAGGCAGACTCGCAGCGTTGTCTCACGGTGCGAGCCATAGTCCATCTTTGGCTAGCCGAAATCGGTGCTTGGCAATCAAGATCGCCGAGAGCGGACATCAGTCCTGCAAGGCCCAGTCTGCGACCTGCCAACGCATCTCCCCACGATCGGCGACGACACGGCCGAGCCCGGGGAAAGGCATATGCGTGGCAGCGATGAGCGCGCGTTCCGAAGCGGCACGAGGGAAAAAGCGGTCGCGCATCGCTTTGGCCGCTGCAGGGTCCTGCTCGAACAGGAAGAACACATCAGTTGCCCCAGGATGCACGACCGGAAAGATCATATCCGACACCATGATGAGGCTCTGCCCGCCATCTTCGACCCGAACGCCGATATGGCCGGGTGTATGCCCGGTAAGGTCGACAATGGAGACCCCCCGCACAATCTCACGCTCGCCGTCGATCGCCTGGAGTTTCGGGTAGAGGCGCACGACCTCTTCCGCCATCTGGAAGCTGGTCTGCAGATAGTCGGGCGCGCCGCTGCGCTTGGCCGGGTCGGTCCAATGGATGACGTCGCGACGATCGATGTAGAGTTCCGCCTTGGGGTAGTTGTTCTTGCCCCCGACGATCAGACCGCCCATGTGGTCCTGGTGCATATGCGTCACGATCACCGCGTCGATCTGGTCGCGCTGAAGGCCGAGCGCGCCGAGCGCCTTCGGCAATTCGCCGGTCTGCCCGATCGAGCCCGCTGCACCGGCATCGATCAGGATGCGGCGCTCGCCATCCTCGATGAGATACTGGTTGAAGAGGAACCGCACGCCGCTCGGCCGGGCGGTGAACTGCGCGATGGCCGCCTGCTCGACCTCGGCCGCGTCGCGACCCGGAAAATAGCCGTAGGGCATATCGGCATACCCGTCCGTCAGCGCTGTCACCGTGAAGCGGCCAATGCGGATCTGCGCTAGCGGCGTAACGCTGACCGGCGCCTTGGCGGTATCCTGCGTCGCAGCAAGGGCGGGTGCGCCTCCGGTCAGTCCTCCCGCGAAGAGGCTCCCACCGATGAGGCCTAGAGGAAGGGCGCTGGCAAAGGCGCGACGTGAAAGTTGAGGCATGATGGCTTCCTACGGATCATTGGAAATACGGGGAACTGGCTGACTTTCCCTGGACGACAGGAAGGCTATGATATCCACAACCAATAGGATATCGTTCCATTTCGGGAACTTTCCTCTCAATTTCCGGAAGGATTCGATGGATCGATTTGAAGCGCTGTCGGTGCTGCTGGCGGTGGTCGACGCCGGCAGCCTTTCTGCCGGAGCGCGGCGACTGCATGCACCGCTCTCCACGGTCAGCCGCAAGGTGGCCGATCTTGAAAAGCACCTTGGTGTGCGTCTGGTCCTGCGCACCCGCCGCGGCCTCTCCTTGACGGAGGAGGGGCGCGATTTCGTCGCGGCGTCCCGTCGCATTCTCGATGAACTCGAGGCGGCGGAGCGGCAGGCCAGCGGCGATCATGGCGCGCTGCGTGGCGGGCTACACGTAACCGCACCGATTGCCTTTGGCGAGCGCCATCTGCTGCCAATTGCGCTGGAATTCCTGAAGGAGCAACCCGATATCAACCTGCGGCTGACCCTGGTCGATCGGCAGCTAAGTCTGGCGGATGAACACGTCGATGTGGCCCTGCGGATCGGGCATCTGGCGGACAGCGCGCTTATCGCAACGCGCGTGGGCACCGTCCGCCGGGTGATCTGCGCGAGCCCCGACTATCTCGCCCGCCGCGGTGTGCCGCGTCACCCGGATGACCTCGCCCAGCACGACGGCATAAGTTTCCAGGGCTTCGCGACCGCGCCGGAATGGCGCTACCGCCGGGACGGTGCGGCCTTTGCCGTCGAGCCGCGCTCTAAACTCGCGGTCAATACGACAGAGGCTGCCATTCAGGCCGCACTGGCCGGTCTCGGCATTATCCGCGTGCTGTCTTACCAGATCTCCGAACATTTGAGCTCCGGCGCTCTGCAGGAATTGCTGGCGGAGTTCGCACCGGAGTTGCTGCCGGTGAATATTATCCACGGACCAGCCGATCCGCTGCCGGTAAAGGTGCGGTGCTTCCTTGACTGGATCGGCCCCCGCCTGCGCGCGCAGATGGCATCCTAGCGTTCCCGCTGTCAGTCGCGCCTCTATCGATGGCGGTCAGGCTCACGGGTAGTCGATCGTCTTGCATTGATGCCCGCTGGCCCTTGCGGACCGGAATCGGACATCCGCCACCGGCGAGTTTTCCGCTTTGGCGCAAAGGCAACGTGACGCCGCTGCCAGGACGGTGTCTGCTTTCAGGCAGGCCGATGATTTGCCTCTATGACCGACATGAAGGCGCGAAGCTGCCATCTATTCTACTGAAGGGTTTGAGGCTACATGACAGTGTAGGTCTTGAGCGGAATCGAACACCCGTTCACCTAGATAATGACCTCGGTGGAATTCATTAAACTGGCAACAATTTATTTCTGTAATGACAGCGAGTAGCGGGTATGCCGACGTTCACCCGTACGCGTAAGTGCACCGATCTCCACGAGCTGCTGTAGATCGCGTGTCGCCGTAGCTCGGGAAGTGGCTGTGATCGCGATGTAGTTTTCTGCACTTAGGCCCCCCTTGAAGCCTGCCGTGCCTTCCTTGAAAATGCGCGCGACTACCTTTTCCTGCCGCTCGTTCAGCTGGCCCCGAAAACGGTCGTAGAACTTTGTTTTCCGAATGAAGAAATCTATGCGCTCAAGCGTCGCCCGTTGAGCCTGCAGGATAGTTTCCGAGAAAAAATGATCCAATCTGTGATATCGAGTGTGCGCTGGTGGCGCTCAAGCTCGGAATAGTAGGCCTTTCGGTTTTTCTCGATTGTGAAGGCGAGTGATATGAGACTTGGTTGCCCTATGTTTTGCGCCAAGGATTTCTCAGCGAGCGCGCGCCCGATTCGGCCATTGCCATCCTCAAATGGATGTATGCTTTCAAAGTAAAGATGGCCAACCGCTGCGCGCGTTAAAGCTTGAAGTGGACTTTGGTCGGTTGGTCCAGATTGATTGAACCATGCGATGAAAGTCTCCATCTCAGCTGCAATCTGGCGTCACGACACGAAAGTGATCGATCTGTCCGACATTTGAGAACGAACAAAGAACTGAGGTCGCCCGGCGCCATTTAGCCCGACGCAGCAAAATGACTTCCGAATTTCAAATCTTAGAGGTGTTTAGCCGTCAGCGGAACGGAAAGACGCCCGCTTTCACGTCTTGGTAAGGCTGGGCAGGAACACGTCGAACAACAGCGCGGCAGGTGCCATCCACTGATCCGGGGAATTGTAATTGCCGGTGGTGATGGCGAGGACAAAGTCAAAACCGGGGAAGACGAACAGCCGTTGCCCACCATTGCCGAACGCAGCGATGAAACGCTCGCCATAGGTTCCTGTCTTGTCTGTTATAGCCTCCTCGCCCAGATACCAGAGATAACCGTAATGCATTCCCCGCCAGCCGATATCAACGATGGCGGCAGGTTGGAAACTTTCATCGAGCCAGGATTTTGGAATGACACTGCGGCCTTGCCATTCGCCGCCCTGCAAGATCACCTGCCCGATGCGGGCCAGTGAACGAGGCGACAGCCGTAGCCCCGATGCAGCCGATGGCTCACCATCCTGGCCTCGGATCCATTCCATGGCGCCGATGCCGAGGGGATCACACAGCACTTCTTTCGCGAAGTCCGGTAAACTCTGCCCGGTGCCTCGCTCAATGATCTTGCCAATCAGCGCAACCGCTCCGCCGCTGTAAATCCAGCCCCTTCCCGGTTTGGCAAGGATCGGCCGATCCAGGATGAAGCGATAGCGATCCGGCGCTTGCTCCATGGCAATCTCGCTATTGGCAGGATCGGTGTAGGGGGCGTCTTCGTTCCATTCCATGGCCAGCGTCATAGTAAGTGCATGGCGAATGGTGATACGCTCGCGCTCGGGATCACGGCCAAGATCAGCATATTCGGGAAACTGCGCGATGATCGGCTCGTCAAGCGCCGGCACTCGCCCCTTAGCAAGCGCAATACCGTAGAGCAGACCGACGATGCTTTTCGTAACGGATCTGATGTCGTGAAGGGTTTCCGGCCCGAACTTCACATTTTCTAGCGTCTGTCCCCACTTCATGTCGTTGCCGTCGATATAACGTTCAAAGGCGATACGACCGCCGCGCAAGGCGACAACTCCGTGCACACCCGATAACTTTCCGCTTTTCGCCAGATCATCGAAACGCGTTGCGGGGTCGGATTTGAACTCTGTCTCACCCGAAGCGGCAATCTGCCAATCGGTATGTTTTTCGTCTGCGATGGCTGGGGTCGTACCGACCATTATCGTTGCTCCCATGTACTTGAGGATCTCTCTTCGATTTGTTCGGATCGTCATTGGCAACATATCAACTTGGCCGTCCGGCAAGCCGGCTTTCAGCTTAGGCGACAGCGCTATTTTACAACCTGGGGTCTGAGTAGCAACGGAGCAGAAAACCTACATAAGGATCACAGGGCCGTTCCATCCATCTTCGGATTTACGGGGCTGAGTTGAACACCGCCTCGATGTGATGTCCGTCCGGGTCGACGACGAAGGCGGCGTAGTAGTTTGGTCCGTAGTCCGGGCGTAATCCTGGGCCACCATTGTCTCGCCCTCCGTTATCGAGCGCAGCTTGATGGAAGTTGGCGACAGCCTTCCTATCCGGAGCGGCAAAAGCAAGATGAAAGCCTGGCCCAGGCGGACGCTGCCCCTCGGGCCTGAACTTGATGGCAAGCTTATCGCCGCCACCCTCCGGCCCATAGCCGATCGCCTGGTCAGCCTCTCCCGGCCGCAAATCTTCCCAGACCCGGACGTATCCAAGTGAGGCAAGAGCCGCATCGTAAAATGCAGCGGCGCGTTCGATATCGGAAACACCTAGTGAAGCGTGGTGTAGCATTCGTCCTCCATTTTTTGATGCTGGCCTATACAACAAACCCCGGTTTGATGTGACTCGGCGGACCAGATCACAAAAATTCCCGAAAAAGTCGTCAAATTCATAAATACCCGTGCAGAAACCTATAGCCGACAAACTCCCCGCCGTCATGTTTCTGCGAGATAAGCAGTCTTATGTAGGTTTTCTGCTCCGTTGCTACTCAAACCCCAACCTTGAGAGCTTGGTAGAGTGCAGTTTTCCCAATTTTGACACGCGCGGCAGCTTCGCGAACATTGAGTCCGGCAGCCAGATGCTGCCGAGCTTTGGCAAGTTTCTCCGGGGTTACGACCGCTTGACGGCCACCACGCCGGCCGCGCTCTTCCGCGGCCTGAAGCCCTGCTCTGGTCCTTTCCCGGATCAGATCGCGTTCGAATTGCGCCAGCGCCCCAAACAGGTGGAACACCAGACGACCGCCCGATGTCGTGGTGTCGATATTCTCGGTGATGGAGCGGAAGCCGACTCCTTTTGCTTCCAGCTCAGTGACGATCTCGATCAGGTGCTTCATTGATCGGCCGAGACGGTCGAGCTTCCAGACCGTCAGCGTATCGCCGTCACGCGCGTAGCGGACCGCTTCGGCCAGCCCCGGTCGGTCGGTCTTCACACCCGACGCCTTGTCCGCGAACAGCTTCTCGCAGCCCGCCTTCCTCAAAGCGTCGAGCTGCAGCGCTGTATCTTGGTCCCCCGTGGAGACCCTCGCGTAGCCGATTGCGGTCATAAGGGTGCGATTTGTCCGTTTTCTGGTTCAATACGGACAATGTCCGATTTGCCGTTAAATAGCAATGTTTGCGGACAAAACCTGTGGATGCCATCAAACGTTCGTTTGTCGGACGGGCATTTTCCAGTTCGCTGCACATGAGCAACGAAACAGGAAGAGCATAGAATGGCGCGAAGAGCATTACTGAGCGAGGCATGGTGGCAGCAGGCGACGATAATCCCGGATGACGACAGGAAGATAGCCAAGCACTATACACTGGACCGATCCGATCTCGACCTCATCATGCGGCAGAACAAGGCATCGAACCGGTTGGGCCTTACCTGTGTTCTGGCCACGTTGCGTTATCCAGGGCGACCGCTTGCGGATGGCGAGATCCTGCCGTTGGGCGTCCTGCGGTTTCTGGCACAGCAGATCGGCGTCGATCACCGTGAGATCGATCGCTACTTCGAGCGGCCCCAGACTCGGCGCGAACATCTCGTTCTGCTTTTCGACCGAATGCAGATTCGGCCATTCGCCCCTTCTGATGTTCGGTCACTGAGCGGCTGGCTGACGCCAGCTGCCCAAACACTGCGCCAAGCCGACAAGTTGGCGGACATGGTGGTGGAGGAATTGCGGCGTCGAAGAATTCTCCTGCCGACGCAATCGGCGCTCGAAGCCATTATTCATGTGGCGATCCGGCGCGGTGTCCGCATCGCTCACCGGGCTTTGGCTGGTGGGTTGTCAGACGATCAGAAGGTCGATCTCGACAAACTTCTCGATCCGCGTGAGGGGACAAGCGTGACCGTCCTTGCCTGGGCGAGAACACCCGCATTGTCGCCAACCGCCGTCAACCTCGACAGGATTGCCGAGCGCATACGCTTTCTGCGGTCGCTGAACCTGTCGGCGACATTGATGGAGCGCATCCCGGTCAAGGTCTTTGACGAATTTGCCGCGGAGGGCATACGGATGAGCGCACAGCATCTGCGCGATCTTACCCCCGAACGCCGGCACGCCGTCCTGGCCGCGACGGTGTTGCATCTTTCGCGTCACCTGACCGACTGCGCCATCGACATGTTCAAGAAGATCATGGGCATCCTGACCCGGCGCGCCGACAATCGGGCGGCCGCTCGCGTGACGCGGTCAGTTCGGGAGGTGCAGAAACCGCTGAAGGATGTATCCAAAGTCTGCCACGCGATCATCGAGGCGAGGGAGAAAGGCGAGGACATCGCTGGCGCGATCGAGAGGGCCATTCATTGGCCTGCCTTCACGCTTAGTGTCGAGGCAGTCGATACGCTGATTGCCCCTGATGTCATCGATGGCAAAATCGACATGCTCCAGCGCTATCCGACAATCCGGAAACTTGCGCCGCAGTTTCTTTCCACCCTCGTCTTCCGCGGCCACGCCGTGGCGGCAAATCTGTTGCGGGCACTATCCGTGGTCACTGATCTCTATCGTGCCGGCAAAAGGGCGATACCGGACAAAGCCCCAATTTCGTTCGCTCCAAAAGGTTGGGTGCCACTGATCCTGCAGGACGGCAAGATCGATCGCAGGGCCTATGAACTTTGCCTGTTCAGCGAATTAAAGCGCCGGCTCGATGCGGGCGATGTCTGGGTGGAGGGGGCCAAACGCTTCCAGTCTTTCGAAAGCTTTCTCATTCCCGCGCCCACGTTCGAGCTGATGCGTGAGGAAGGGCCGCTTCCGATCGCCGTCGATACCGATGTCGAGACGTATCTCCGGCAACAGCGCCGGGTCCTGAACGAGGGACTAGCGGATCTCTCCCGTTTGGCTGCCGCCGGTGAACTCGACGATGTCGAATTGACCGGAGCAGGCTTCAGCGTCACTCCGCACAAGGCGTTGTTTCCGGACATCGCGAAGTCGCTGAAGGCAAAGGTTGAAAGCCGCCTGCCTGCGATCCGCATCACGGATCTGCTGCTGGAGGTGGACGCCCGCACCGGGTTTTCCAACGCTTTCACTCATCTACGCAGCGGTCGGACAGCCGACAATAAGCTTGCCCTTCTCACCGCGATCCTGGCCGACGGCATAAATCTCGGCCTCACCAGAATGGCGGATGTTTCTCCCGGTATGACGATGCGCCAGCTTGCCTGGGCACATGACTGGCACATCCGGGAGGACGGTTACGCCGCAGCGCACGCAATTCTCGTCAATGCCCAGAGGCAATTGCCGCTCGCAAGCCTATGGGGTGATGGCACGACCTCGTCGTCGGACGGCCAATACTTCCCGGCTGGGGGGCACGCCGAGGCGATCGGCGACCTCAATGCCCGCTATGGTCCCAATCCAGGCGCCAAATTCTATCGCTTCACGTCCGATCAGTACGGCGCATTCTATATCGTTGCCATGAACGCCAATGCGAGCGAGGCAATCTACGTCCTCGACGGACTGCTCTATCATGGCAGCGATCTCGCCATCGAGACCCACTATGTCGATACGGGTGGGGTCAGCGATATGAGTTTCGCCCTTTGCCATCTCGTCGGCTTCCAGCTTGTGCCCCGGCTGCGGGGCCTCAAGGATCGAAAGCTCTACCTATTTCCCGGTGACACGCCCCCAGCGAACCTTACATCTCTCGTCGGAGAGCCCATCAACGTCGAGCGCATCAAGGCAAATTGGAATGACATCCTTCGCCTCGTCACGACGATCCGTTCCGGCCAGGTCCGACCCTCGACCCTACTCGCCAAGCTGTCGGCATTCCCACGACAGAACGGTCTGGCGTTGGCGCTTCGCGATCTCGGCCGCATCAATCGATCGATTTTCCTACCGCAATGGTGGCAGAACCCGGAAATGCGCAGAAACGCAACCGCTGGCCTCAACAAGAGCGAGGCTCAGAACACACTTGCTCGGGCGCTGTTCTTCAACCGTCTCGGAGAATTGCGCGACCGAACCTTCGAGAGCCAGTTCTATCGGGCATCCGGACTGAACCTGCTGATCAACGCCATCGTCTACTGGAACACGCTATATCTCGAACCGGCGTTCGCCGCCCTCAATCGCGAGGGCATTCCGACGCAGCCTGACGTCTTAAAGCACATTACCCCGCTCGGCTGGCAACACATCAGCCTCACTGGCGACTACATCTGGACCCTGACGGACGGCGCTGATCTCAGGCCGTTGCGGCAGGAAACTTCCATCCTTGCAGCGTGATCACCCTATGTTCTCAAATGTCGGACAGATGCACCACTTTCGTGTCGTGACGCCAGGAGGCTGGTGATGACAAACGTGGATCATGATTTACTGATCGCAACGCTTGACCGGCTGAAGTTGACGGCAATCCGCGACCAGCTCGACACCTTGCTGGACGAGGCAGCGCGTTCGAAGATGACATTACGTGAGGCTCTCGCCTTCCTGGTATCGCGTGAGATCGCTAGGCGCGACGAGCGGCGGATATCGATGTCAAGCAAGCTGGCGCAGTTCCCGTTCGTGCGCGAGCTGGACGGCTTCGACTTTGAGGCGCAGCCCTCGCTGGATCAGGGGCAGATTAGAGAGCTTGCGACCTGCCGCTGGATCGCCCACGGCGACACCGTCCTATTCCTCGGGCCGCCAGGTACAGGCAAGACGCACTTGGCTGTGAGCCTCGGCCGCCAGGCCATCCGCCAGAATTACAACGTCCAGTTCGTCACGGCTGCCACCTTGGTGGCGATGCTGGCGAAGGCTCACAGCGATGGCTCACTCGATAAGCAGCTAACGATCCTGTCACGCCGGCGGATCGTCCCGGCCTTCAGGCAGATTTGGAGCGACTAGCGAATGCCAGCGTCGATGAGATCGACCAGCGCATCGATCGTTTGCGGCGTGACGGTACCGGCGCCAGTATTCACCACCAGGCCAGGCATCTTGTACTTGGCCGTCAGTACGCACTGCAGGACCGGCAGAAAGCCCTGCAGATAGAGTTGCTGGTCAAGAGTCGCCGAAATGTAGCCCTCCTTCAGCCCGGCGATGGTCGCCGGGGCGAGGTCGATTCCGCCAACGATGATGTCGCCAGGCTTCTTGCCGGCCTTCTGCAGTACGTCGGCCAGAATGCCGGTGATCGACCCGTGCTGCGTGCCGATCGCCTTCAGGTTGGGATGGCTCTGGATGTAGGCTACAAGTAGCGGCACTGCGAGTGTGGTGTCGCTGTTGACCTCCTGGCTGATGTCAAGGCGTTCGACCTTGAGGCCAGCCTTCTCCAGCGTGTCGGCCATACCCTTACCCGACTGGCTGCGCTCGGCCTGACTGAACGGGTCATAGACCAAGGCTTCATCGCCGGCCTTAAGGCCCTGGGCGAGCATGGCATTGGCAGTGATCGTGCCGCCGATATACAGATCGACTCCGGCATAGCCCATGCCCTTGCCGCCAAATTCGGTCTGAAGGTCACTCATGGGCGAATTGCCGACAGTGACGACAATGCCCTGGTCGACGGCCGCCTTGACGATATCTTGGAAGGCGACGCCTCCGGGGTGGCCCATGATCTCGATACACGTGGGCTTGGCGGCAACGGCTTCCTTGAATTGATTGATCATCGTCTCCGGCGCCCAGGCCGAGAACTGCTCCTTCAGCTCGACTCCGAAGGCAGCAGCTGCCTGGGCGGCGCCGGTCTGGCGGGCGAGCGTGGCGCCGTCGCCGGGGTTACCGCCCATCTGCATGTACATGGTCAGACCGGCACCGATCATTTCGGCGGCCGACGCCGCCCCGAGACCAATCGTCAAGGCGGCAGCAGCCGCTCCTGCAAGTAGGATTCTGGTCAATCGCATGGTCATTTCTCCCTGCCCCAACCGCCCTTGCTCCCTCTGGCCAAGACAGCGATCGTCATTCGGTCTCGCTCGGGCGGTGGAATCCCTATAGGCGCCGCCAGCGCGCGAATAACGCGGCGCGACGCTGCGGTTCATCGACATAGAGGTAAAGTATAATTGATACCAGAAAGATGAGGCCGCGTACAGTGTTCACCCACGCCCCGGTCAGGCCCGTGGCTACCAGTCCGGGCTCGATCATGGCGATAATGAAGCAGCCGAAGATGGTGCCGATGATCGTCGCGCGGCCGCCGAAGATCGACGTGCCGCCGATCAGGACCGAGGCGATCGCGATCAGCAAATAGCCCTGGCCCTGGTTCCCGAAATAGTTCTTGTTCTCAAGCGTCAGCATGATCGCCGCGCAGCCGGCCAGCGCGCCCATCAGCGTGAACAGTTTGATCTTCTCGCGGTCAACGTCGATGCCAACCACCCGCGAGACGGCGTTGGAGTCGCCGATGAAGAGGGTGTGCTCTCCGAAGGTATGCCGGTTTAGGATGAACCAGAGGACGACGACGATGATCGCGGTCCACAGCCCCTGAACGGCGATCTGCTGGACCCAGTCGACACTTGCCGTTCCCGCGAAGGGGCGCCCGACGATCCACTGCCACACCGAGCTTTGCTCGGCGGTGCGCAGCGCATAGGACCGCCCCCCCGAGATCACCGTCGCCATGCCGTACCAGAAGAATTGGGTGCCCAGGGTGGCGATGAAGGACGGGATGCCGATCTTGGCGACGAGCAGGCCGTTAAGTAAACCGACGAACACGCCGGAGGCGATGGCGACCAGCACTCCGAGCCATTGCACGACTTCGACGGAGAGCGCGGACGCCAGTCCGACCCAGCCATGTTCGGTGAACACCCCGGTTATCCAGCCGTGCCCGTCCTTGAAGAACCACGCGAAGACGAAACCGGAGAAGCCGAGGATCGCCGGGAAGCACAGATCGATCTCGCCGGCGCCGATGATGAAGGTAAGTCCGACGGCGAGGAGGATGATCGGCGGCAGCGTCGTCAGAAAGGTCGTGTAGATGAAAGGTTGCAGGAACACATTGGGCGCGAGATACATGAAGAGGATGAGCAAGAACACGAAGACGACGAAAATCGGCAGTCCTTCGGTCCTCAGGAACAGCGATGACGTGTTCTGTCTGGCCATGAACTTGGCGGCGCCTCAGGTTTTGTGCTGTAGATCGATTAGGTATTTAGTGAGATCGGTCACCGACATATCCTTGGGCGCCAACTCAGCGACGACGGCACCGCGGTCGAGTATGACCAGTCGGTCGGCGACTTCGTGGACATGGGCGAGATTGTGCTCGATGTAGATGCAGGCCCGACCGGATTCCTTAATTCGCTTGACGAAATCGATGACCTTGCGAACCTCGGCGACACCAAGGGCTGCAGTCGGCTCGTCAAGGACAATGAGGTCGGCGTTGTAGTGCATAGCGCGGCCGATCGCGATGCCCTGTCGCTCACCACCAGATAGATTGGATACGGTAGAATCGACGGTAATGCCGACACCACGGAGGCCAATGGTGTTCTTCAGAATCTCGGCGGCTATCTCTTTTTCCTTCTTGATGTCGATAAATCCGAAGCGATTGGTTATCTGGCGGCCAACAAAAAAGTTCCGCCAAAGTGGTTGTTTGTCGGCTAGTGAGCGATCCTGGTAGACGGTTTCGATCAGGAGGTCGTGGGCCATGCGGACCGAGAATTCCGAGAGATCCACCTCGCGATCGCGGATGAAGATGCGGCCGGATGTCGGCGCGAGAACTCCGCTCATCACCTTGATAAGGGTGGACTTTCCGGCGCCATTGTCGCCGATAAGGCCGACGATCTCGTTGCGCCCAATGGCAATGTCGATATCGCGGAGCGCCTCCACGGCACCGAAGAATTTGCCGACCTTCTCCAGCCGCACGATAGACTGAAAGTCTTGCTCCCGGCCAGTTCTGGCGGCAATGTCAACCGTCGACAAAGGGCTTCTTCCTTCGAGGAGTTCAGAATGAATGCCATGGGCAAAAGGCAGATGCATTGGCGTCACTGGCGCTCACGATTGGCACCCTGGCCGCGAAAGTCCCGTTCATCGCGGTGACAGGTCTCGACCACCCAGTCCGGCTGCGCCGCAAAATACGCGTCTCTGACTACCAAAGTGAAGAGGCCGGGCGGGGGCATCGCGTTCAGTCGTGTCGCCGTCGCAGGCATGATAGCCTCACCGTTCGCCAACGCTTTTCGGGAGAATAACGCTGCTTTCGCGAATGTCCAAGCCACATCTATCTCGAACTTCAACGCACGTTAGAAGGTCACTAGAGCAGCTTGGCAGACGTGCCCCCCGCCAAGCTGCGGCTGCTGCCAGTCGATACGGTTCTCCGTTCCGGTGGCAGTGGATCTGAGCGACATCGCTGGCGCTTGGCACTTAACTGGGTGTAGGGCATCGTAACGTTAACTATCAGAACGATCTACTTGCGCGCCTCTTCGGCTGCAAAGGGTTAACAAAGCATGAATATCGAGGCCTGACTCGGTCAATCGCGCCCTGCGGAAATGTTTGCGATAAGCCCCGATGGCGCTGCTGGGCCGCGCTCCGCTGCTTAATGAGGATGATCTTGCGGCTGCCGGAGCCTTCATCGAAATAGGTTCCGGCTTTGCTCCAACCGTTGTTCCGGTAGAAACTGTTGGCCTGTTCGTTGCTCTCGAAGCTCTCTAGACGCAACGCCGGGTAGGTTCTGAATAGCACCCGTTCGCAATGCTTCAGCAGTCGTGTTCCCAAACCACTTCGCTGGAACGCCTGATCTATGATCATGAGGTCGATCAGATCATCCTTGCAGACACAAAAAATCCCGCGACAGCGCCGTCAACCGCAATCACGGAGCAGTTCGCGGCATTTTCTCCGACATACTGATTGGAGGCGTCGCTCTCGATAAAGCCGGCTACGACGTGGCTGCCGAGAAACGGTCCGTAGCTGGCCGCAATCGTTCTCCTGGCGATGGCCATGAGTGCTTCCAGGTCTGTGGAAGTGGCCTTGCGAATTTTCATCTTCATGAGCCCGTCCGATTCTGACCCCTGACGCGCCAAGCGGCCATGAAGGCTACGACGCCGACGATGAGTGCTTGCTCAACCACGAGTGCCGATGTGCTGGCCACTTACGCCGGCGCGCTGGGCCGCTAACGGGGGAAGGTGCGAGGTCGTCGCCAACAACCGGCGGCACGCGCAAAGCCCGCCGCAGACCAAGTTATAAATCACCGCGGCTCTTCGGCCCAGTGGGGTCAGAACAAGAGCTGCTCGAAATCGTACGTCAAGCTCGGACGGGGGAGGCGCCGATCTTCTGTGTTGGCCAAGAGATAGCAGACCCTTCGTAACCGAGTAATTCCGTTGATCTGGCCTCGGTGACGACGGGGAACTGATATGGGCTGTAAAAGGCTTTAATACCTGCTCTTGAAAGGACTCGAACCGTCGTTGACCGAAAACTACGCTCAATGTGAACGGCAAATAGTGCCGAATGCTGTCTATGCCATTTGATCGTTTGGTTTACCTTTGCCTGCTTCCTTCGGGCGTTCGAGTTCTGCTAATTGCTGCGTGTGTTCATGCTCAATCCGGTCAACGAAATCTTCCTCGTCAACTGGTCGGGGATCGGCGCGCTCATCATCTGTGAAGCGTGGACGCCCTCTATGCCCCTCCATGAAGCCAAGCCACTCCAGAATAATGAACCCTCCTATGATCGTTCCAACTGTAAAAATTATGCCTATAATGACTTTGACGAATTCGTATATGTAGTCGGAGAGGAGATAGTTGATCACATAAGCCATAGCGAAGCCGGCGGAGCCACTCGTGAAAATGAACAGAATCACTTTCAGGAAACTCCAAGCCGCTCCCCACCCGGTGCTGTAATTTGCGTCACTCGGTTGGCCCAGCCCTTTCAAATGCCCTTCTACAGACAAGTCTCGTCGCTTCCCCGTGTGTAGGCAGTTCACCTTGAACCCTTGAGATCCCATCAGGGATGAGTAGCGGCCCTGCACCGTGGCAGAGTGAAGTCGCTAGAAAACTCTCTGGAGGCTGAACATGCCGATGACAGCAGATCAAGCTCAAGCACAGACCGGTACCCCCTTTGATCTTGGCGCATATGTGGACGACCCCCTCCTTGCAAGGGTTTTTGGCAGTGATTTTGATCGGATCGCTTGCGTGCATATGTTCGGCCTGTTGTCGCGCTCACAAATGAACGCTGGCCAAGATGGGGTTCG
>Ga0123341_1000636_pt1 | contig 22753 bp, 24 predicted proteins | sample Turbeapinknodule_FD_89959 | JGI IMG/M metagenome (GOLD analysis project Ga0123341, IMG submission 89959) | Root nodule microbial communities of legume samples collected from Mexico - Turtle bean Mexico pink nodule | ecosystem: Host-associated > Plants > Roots > Nodule | place: Mexico: Nepantla...
ATATATATATATATAAATGTACGTGTGTATATATAATATACATCAATTGAACACAATAACTCTACTTTTCTTATCATATCTAAACTTAAGTTGGTATAACAACCTTAAAGTCAGTTTTGTCAGGTTAAATTAGACTTAAAATTCACTTTTTAAGATGGTATCAGAGCCTATCCTAGAAAGGTTTATTGAGCCTATTTCGTTGCCTCCTTTTGGATAACCATGAGACCACCCATAAATATATATTTCCTCGCTTGAGATGTCTAGTCCTCGGTGAGAGGACATTTACTAGAGATGTGATCAAATTATAATTTATAAGTAGGTGTAAACCTCAACTTGCAAGCCCATTTTTTGAGGTTGAGTTAGACTTGTGGAAAAATGTGTAGGCCATAAACAATAATTATGAAATTACTTTTCTTGGTATAAAAAAGAAACAATAAATTGGTACTTAAAGGAAAAATGAGATCCAAATAAAAATAAATAAATCTCCTGAAATAAAGGAAACAATTGAAAGAAATAGATGAATTATATTTATGAGATGATTTAAAATGTGATTAAAGTCTCTATTTATAGACTATTTACAACCTAATTAAGGAAAGAAATAATAGGTAATGAAAGCCAAAAATAAAGGGTGATTAAAGCTGCACAAATCAAATCACTAACAAATTTGTCATAATAAATAGAGAATGGAATCTCCACTTAATTACAGAATAATTCTCCTGATTATGCAACACTCCCCCTCAAGTTGGTGAATGTATATCTATCATTCCCAGCTTGAAAGTAAAATCTTCGAATTGTTTTATGGGAAGTCCCTTAGTAAACATATCTGCCAATTGGAGTTTGGAAGGGATGTACTCAGTGGCTATAAGACCATTATCCAACTTTTCCTTAATAAAGTGTCGGTCTATCTTTACGTGCTTTGTTCGATCATGTTGAACTAGATTGTGTGCAATACTGATAGCAGACTTATTATCACACGCCAAACCCATAGGAGTTTCATATTTTATTTTTAGGTCATCAAGTATGATCTTCATCCATAATAATTCACACACCCCTTGAGCCATGGCTCTAAATTTTGCCTCTGCACTTGATCTTGCAACTACATTTTGCTTCTTGCTCCTCCATGTCACCAAATTTCCACCCAAGAACATGCAGTAGCCTATGGTGGATCTCCTATCAACAATCGATCCTGCATAAGCATCATTATGTACTTTCATGGATAAGTTTTTCCCCTTTTTGAATAACAATCCTTTTTTCTGGAAAGGCTTTTAAGTACTGAATAATTCTATCTATTGTCTGCATAGATTGGCTAAGCACACTAATTGCATAGGCTATGTCTGGCCTAGTGTGTGATAGATAAATGAGTTTTCCCACAAGTCTTTGATATTGTGTCTTCTCTACTTTTGGGTTTTCCTCATCATTCCATATCCTATGATTTTTCTCTATTGGCACTCCAGTGGTCTTACAACCCAACTTCCAGTCTCTTTGAGAAGATCAAGTATGTATTTCCTTTGAGAAATAAAGATGCCCAGTCTCGAATAAGCTACTTCTATCCCAAGGAAGTACTTCAGCTTCCCAAGATCCTTCATCTCAAATTGAGCTGCCAGTCTCTCCCTCAAATTTGTTTTTCAATCTCATCATCACCTGTAATAATCATATCATCTACATAGACCAAAAGTAGAGTGAGTTTACCATTTTGAGAATGTTTTATAAACATAGTATGGTCACCTTGGCTTTGTCGGTACCCCAAAGATACCATAGCTTGAGTAAACCTTCCAAACCAAGCATGAGGTGATTGTTTAAGACCATATAGGGCCTTCTTAAGTATGCACACCTTATTCGCTTAGTTAACTGCACCATAACCAGGTGGAATCTCCATGTATACTTCTTCCTTCAAGCTTCCATGCAAGAAGGCATTCTTAACATCAAATTGATATATCTCCCAACCAAAGTGCACTGCTAAGGAGAGAATAATTCTGACTGTATTCATTTTTGCCATTGGAGCAAAAGTCTCCTCATAATCGATCCCATATGTTTGAGTATACCCTTTTTCAACCAACTTGCATTATATTGATCCAGTGTGCCATTAGACTTATGCTTAACTGTGTATATCACCTACAACCCACTGCCTTCTTATCTTTTGGTCTCTCTACAATCTCCCAAGTCTCATTCCTTTTTAATGCGCTCATTTCTCCATTCATGGCTCGAACCCAATTCTCATCCTTTAAGGCTTCTTGTACTGATGTAGGGATTCTGATAGAATCAATAGCTGAAAGAAAACTCTGGTGCTGGATAGAAAGTTTTTTTATAGACACAAATTGGGACATAGGATATTTGGCACAAGATCTTTTTTCTTTTCTCAAGGCAATATATAGGTAAATCATCTAGGTTAGTTTCATTTAAGGTGTCCTCAAGAGTCTCACAGGTATGAGTTCTTACCTTCGGTTCGGACAATTGAACTTGCTGTTCGACCAGGACGGGTTTTTGTTGCCTTCGCTGATATTGTTTCCCAAAGTATCTGTCCTCATTATTCTTCTCTGGTAATGATGTTGACGTAGGGTCTTTGTCATCCTCCCTAAGAACGAAATCCTGCAACAAAGGAAAAAGTGGCAACTAAAGGTCCTCAACTTCTTGAATATTCTCCACTTGAAGCTGAGAATTAGGAAAGAAAGACTCTGTTTCATGGAAGGTGACATCCTTGGAAATATAAACTTTATGATAGTTGAAAGAAATAGATGGAATGTATTTCTGATGTGTTTTACAAATGTGATTACAGTCTCTATTTATAGACTGTTTTACAACCTAATTAAGGAAAGAAATAATAGGTAATGAAAGTCAGAAATAATGGGTGTTTAAAGCTGTACAAATCAAATCAAATCACTAACAAATCTGTCTTAATAAATATAGAATGGAATCTGCACTTAATTGCAACATAATTCTCTTGATTAAGTAACAATGACTTTGAGGGTGATAACATTTGTACCCCTTTTTATTGGGGGCATAACCGATGAAGAGACATTTGATGACGCAAGGAGAGAGAAGGGAGTTTTTCCTTACCTAAAATCTGAATCCTAATAGGATCAAATTCAGAGTTCAATCCATAAAGAATATTAAATATGCGTACCCTTTCAAGGAATTTTACTAGTGCGATAGAGTCATTTGTGCACTTCATTCTCAAATTTTGACATTGATCTAATTCGATCCATAAACCATTCAACATACCATAGTAGTTTGTTACTAAAAGGCTCCTTTGGCTGGTATGGATGATCTTGTGTTCTATCTCGTAACATGCTGCAGTATCTTTTTTCATAGAGTATGTTTGACAAAGATTTTCCCAAATGTCCTTAGTAATGGAGCAGAACATACAATTTCGGCTAATCTCTGGTGTCATAGAATTCCATAACCAGGTCATGATAAGAGAGTCTTCATCGTCCCAATCTTCATATTTAGGACCATTTTGGGCTGGATGGTTCCCTTCTAGGTGATTCAATTTCTTCCTTCCCTTGAGGGTAGCACGAACCAACTGGGTCCATTGCAGGTAGTTGCTTCCATCAAGACGATAGTTGCTTTGCAACACCTGCAGATCATTGGAGTTAAGAGGAGTTGAATTTTTAGTCGACATTGGTGAGAGTTGATAGCAATAAGACAAAACTGATTGGTGGTGGTTTTGTTTGGAAAAAAATGTCGGAAAAATTTCGGGCAGCGGCGGTCGGCGATGGTCGGCAATAATGATAGTGACAATCAACGACACAAAATGGTGGTGGTCAACGGAGAAAAAAATTGTAGCAATGAAAGCTGCCCAGAAAAATAATTGCAGCAATGAAGGCTGCTAAAAAAAAAGATTGTAGAAGCAGAGTCACCTAGAGCTTTGGTACCAAGTTGAAAGAAATAGATGAATTGTATTTCTGAGATGATTTACAAATGTGATTACAGTCTCTATTTATAAACTGTTTACAACCTAATTAAGGAAAGAAATAATAGGTAATGAAAGCCAAAAATAATGGGTGATTAAAGCTGTAGAAATAAAATCAAATCACTAACAAATTTGTCCTAATAAATAGATAATGGAATCTGCACTTAATCACAGAATAATTCTCCTGATTATGCAACAGAAACAAATATCCAGAAATAAAGATTCTAATTCAGAAGCAAATGTTTAAAATAAACACCTAATTCCAATCCCTTAAGTTTAGGAATTTCTTGCAAACAAAGTTATATTTATTATTTAGTCAATTTGTATCTATTGTAAAGTAAATGTGCAATATTTAAACTTATATTTCAACAATCCCCTCATGCTAAGGAATAAATATCCTCCATTTCTAGCTTGGTTACGAGATTATGGAAGTTTGAGGAATTGAGTCCTTTCGTTAGCACATTACCTATTGCTTGGTCGAAATGTATGACATGCATACTAAACCTTATTCTAATTTTTCCATAATAAAGTGTCAATCTATTTCAACATGTTTTGTCTAGTCATGCTGAATGGGATTATGTGCCATGTATATTGTTTACTTTATTATAATAGTAGAGCTTCATGGTTCCCTCTAAATTACCCTTCAAGTCATCTTAGATAATTTTTAGTCATAATAACTCACATAGCCCTTGTGCAATGGACATGAATTCTAATTTAGCAAATGATCTTACCACCACATTCTGTTTTTTTTATTCTCCATGTCACTAAGTTCCCACCTAGGAAAGTACAATATCCATTTGTTGATCTTCTATCAACAAGAAAACTTACATAATCAACATCAGTGCAGGTTTCAAGAGTTAGTCTTCCATTTCTTTTGAACAATATTCCCTTTCCAGAGTTGCCCTTCAAGTAATGTACAATTTTATAAGCAACTTAAAGATGAGATTCCTTCAGTTCATGCATAAAGTGATTGATGATACTCACTGAATGAGGAATATCTGGTTGTGTGTGAGCCAAATATATTAATTTTCCAACCAACCTTTGATACATCTTTTTGTATAGGGCTAATCTCTCTTTAGCCTTATATAGCTTGTGATTAAGATCCATTGGAGTTGACACTAGTCTACACCCAATTTCTACCAACAAATCAGTTATATATTGTTGATGAGATATGAAAATTCCTTGGTTAGGGTAGGCTACTTCATTCCCTAGAAAATATTTCAATCTTCCTAGCTCTATTATTTCATACTCTTGGACTAGTCACTATTTCAATTCTTCCTTCTCTTTTTCAATTTCTAATCACTATAATATCATCAACATAAACTAGAATGATTGTTTCCTTTTGTTTTTTGGAATGTTTAGTAAACAAAGTGTGATTTTGTAGCCAAATCCCTTCATAAATTTTTTGAATCTTCCAAACAAAGCTCTAAGGGATTGTTTCAGTTCATAGGGAGCCGTTCGCAGTCTGCACACCTTATTTTTCTTGTCTCCTTCAAAGCTAGGTGAACTATTCATGTAGATTTCTTCTTCAATTTTCCATGGAGAAAAGTATTTTAGACATTATATTGTATAAGTTACCAATTAATGTGGGTAGCTAGGACAAAAGAAATCCTTATAGTATTCATTTTAGCAACTGGTGCAAAAGTATCCTAATAGTCTATTCCATAATCTTGAGTGTATCCCTTGGCAACCAATCTCCCTTTGTACCTTTCAATAACCCATCAACCTTATATTTTACTGTGAATATCCATTTTCAACTAGCCATATTCTTTTCTTTGGGTTTGTCAACTATTTCCCAAGTACTGTATTTTTCCAATCCATGCATCTCCACTTTCATGCCATCTCTCCACTCTTTCCTTGTCAAAGTGTCAGTAACAATGTTGGGGATGATATAGAATTCAATCTAACACTAAACATTTTATGGTTAACCAATAATCTATCCAGAGAAACATAATTTGATAAAGGATTGAGAGGCTTTTGTGCAATTTCTAGTACCTTTTTTGATGGCTATTAGAAGATCATTTGAAGAGTTTAAAGTGTTCTCATTTTCTAGTTCAAGTCTATCTGTAGTTTTAGGTTCAAAACTTGGATTGAATTCATGGACATGTCACACGTCTGGAATGCTCTTCATTATTGTGTAGACATTGTTGAATGTTGGAAAATTGTAGGTACTAACTCTTGGGGCTGAATCTCTAACTGTTCTAGTATTTTCTAGTTGGAATTCAGCGGCATTAGTGATATTATCAGTCTTAGCTTCTAATTCTACCCCAAAGTTAATTTTCTCAACTGTAGGGTCATTTTTTTAAGGTTTCAGTTGGAGCATATGATAGAACAAAGGGTTCAAGGTGGTCATCAAAATCTCTTGAAAGAATTTCTTGGGAGCCAGCGTTTGAGAAAAAAAATATTTAGGTTCAATGAAGGTGACATCAATGGAGATATACAATATTTTAGATGAAAGGTTATAACACTTGTAGCCTTGTTGAGTTGCTGAATAACCAAGACAGGCACATCTAATAACTGAGGATAAAGCTTGTCTCTATTTAGGTTGTGGATGTGTACAAAAGTTGAGCACCCAAATATTCTAGGAATGAGGCCATTTGAGATCTTGAGGTGAGGGAAAAATTGTTTATGGTTTCTAGTGGACTTTTGTTCTCTTGGATATGTGAGGGAAACCTATTTATCATATATGCGACAGTGAGGATAACTTCTCCCTAATAAGTTTTTGGAACTTTCTCTTGAAAGAGAAGTGCTTTGGTGGTGTTAAGCAAATGCCTATTTTTCCTTTCCATTCTGTAGGGGAGTATAGACACATGGAGAGTCATGAATGATCCCTTTGGATTTAAAATAAGTAGGCATAATTTGGTTGAAATAATCCCTAGCATTGTCAGACCTAAATCTTTTTATGTTAACCTCGAATTGGTTCCGAGTCAATGATGAAAGATGCGAATAAGAATGTTCACATCAGATTTTTGTTTAAGCAAATAGAGCCAAATAACTCCTGTGCAATCATCAATAAAGACTACAAACCAACAAGCCTCAGAGATTTTAATTATAGTAGATGGTCCTCATATATCACCATGGATTAATTTGAAAGGTTGTGAACTTCTATTGTTGCTAATGGGAAAAGATAGCTAATGCAAAAGCCCCACAATGCAGTTTTGAGGTATCTAGATTTGAATATAAAATGGCAATGAAGGCCATAGGTGCTAAAAAGCATAGACTAGGGCTCCAAGAAAAAACCTAGAGCTTTGATACCATGTGAAAAAATGTGTAGGTCGTAAGCAATAATTATGGAATTACATTTCTTGATCTAAAAAAGAAACAAATACAAGCTATTTAAAGGAAAAACGAAATCCTAATTAAAGGAAATAAATCTCTTGAAGCCCTTTTGGATATCTATTTAAGATTACTCATGTTTTCATTTGCCTCGTTTATTTTTGTCTTCTTTTTTCTATTTCAGATCAATGCTTCTTCAACAGAGAATGGGTTGAATGTCAATGATTCTGGCCATCGCTTTGAGCATTCACAGATGCTAATAGTGCTTTTGCATTCCCTTCCATTTGCACCTAGGCCTTTGCAGAGCAGAGTACTGCAGGTATTGACCTAACAATCTTTTTCACAATATGCATGCTATATTTGTCCATCATATCTTATCTTTGCCGAGGTTTTCTTAGTCTCTTCTTTTCTAGTGTTCTTGATATATGGATTTGATCTTCTTATTGCAATTTACTTATTGAAGTACTTGCTTATTTTAGGCCTTTTAGTTTCTTGTTAGACACCTTTTTTTTTTCTTTTGGGTGTTGTAAGGATAAGTTGCCAACAGTTTATGATCTACAAGATTGTTATGTAACATAGAAATCATGTCTTTACTTAAGAGACTAGCTAAAACTGGTAACAAGTTTAAAACTAGTTAAAAGAAAGTGATAGACTCAACTAGGTTCTGTTTAAACAACAAGGAATTGAATCAAGAAAAACAAAGACAATCTACCTCTTAGAGTTTATTAAGTGTGTTAACTAAGAAAAATATAAGTTAATGATTTCAAAGAACCCTTTCTCTTCAACAAGAAAAACGGGGACAATTTACCCCTTGTTTATATTGTTTAGTAACTAATTCTGAAACATAACTCCATTTCCCTTTTTTGTCCAAAGACCCTCCTAGGTTGGCACCAATTAGATAGTTTCTTATTGCAGAAAAACTGTTTCTGATGATATTCATAGAAGGGCAATTGCTCTTAAATAGAAAACAAAAAAACTTAATAACGGAAAATCCTAATTTATGACAGACACAATCTATCCCTATAATTCAAGTTCAATGATATCTGTTGGTGTTGAGGTGATAAAACAGAGCAAGATATTTGTGAACAGAGAATATCAATTTTATTTCACTGCTACATTTTCAAATAAGAATACAATTTCTCTAAATAGTCTTACAATAGACTTCTCAAATTCTACATTCTCTCTCATAAAACCTATACTATAATTTACATTTAAATCATAGTATAAATGAGATTCAAAACTAGAATTAAAGATAATAATTATTGGCTATTCAAATGCTAAAATAAAACTAGTGACGGCTTTGAGTTTAATGCTAACATAATGGAATTTATGCGAAGACCCTTTTATGAATCGTAAATCAGGAGATCGTAACAAGGATTGTAAGATCTTTTAAATTTGATTAAAAGTTATATACACACATAAAATCATTATATCTCACTCAAAATTCATAATTGAACCTGATAATATATAAAAAGAGTACATAATTAGGAGTAACTCCTTCTCACCATATCTTAGTTACATAGGAGTAACTCCTTAATATATAAAAGAGTACATAATTAGGAGTAACTCCTACGTACCATATCTTAGTTACATAGGAGTAACTCCTTCCTAGTTACAAAATAGTAACAAAAATGATAATCTACCTAAACCAAATAATCTTGTAAGTTAAATTCATAATTTGCATAGAGACCTTCAAATCCATCCTTTCCATCTCCTTCACCATTCAAATTAGTCGTGTGTAAATCATGGCTATGTAAATTTTCATCCTCTTCAACTTCAACTAGAACCAAGTTTTCATCCAAATCCAATGCTTCATTTTGCTCATGCTCATCTTCCATAATCCACTCTTCATCAGATGAACAATTCTCAATATTAATTTGAGTTGCTTTTCTTGTTTTCTTCTTCTTAGCTAATTTTGAATTAGCCATACCAAGAACAACATCATTCATTGTGCTTTGCTTTAGCCTATTTCTTCTCTTTGTGTGGGCCTAAACAAATGCAAAGACAAATTAATATGATATATTATAACATTAACTTACCATCTCAAAGGAACTACAATTATGCTCACGTCCGGTGGAGCTAGATGTCAAGCTCAATACATGAATAGAAAATTTTTGGAGTTCAGGATACTCATCACCATAAGGTTCCCACCAATCTGTTGGAGTCTTTAAATTAATTGACCTAGTAGCCAAGGGACAACTAAAATATTTTGTTTGTTTTTTGAAATCATCAATTTGAACATCAATTAGAGTTTGTTCATCCTCATCCTCCACCATCCTATTTATACATTTCATTAGACCTCGTTTTACTTCCAAATCTGCTTTAAATTTGGGGTGATAGTGCATTTGAGGGTTAAGAAAATAGCCTACAACATGGAAAAACCTATGGAATTGCTTGTCCCACCTTTCATTATTGATGTTCCACAAAGGCTAATATATTGTTTCTTGGAGCATTTTGGGAGTCACAGTCATGGGTATACAGGAGTTTGAAATTGGATTTGAAGTCATTTTAATGATTGGGACTATAGATTGGGTGCGGTGCAATGGAAAATACAGAGGAAGAAAACTGCAATTTGGTTTACAAAGATAGTGTTGCGGTGCAGTGCAAAAAAAGCAAAGGGAGAAAGTGTATAGTGTAGTGTACAATGTAGTGCAATTCGGTGGAAAAAAAAATAAAGGAAGAAAGTGCAATGCATTTAGTGTAGTGCAATGTAGTGAAATTAAATAGCTAAGGGGAGGGGAGAGCGGCAATCATCACAGTTCATGGCAATTTCTTAGGTGCACGGTTTCTTAGGCAATGGCAGTTAAAAGCTTATGGGGAAGAGAGTGAGTCACAATGTTGTGGAAGCTTATGGAAGTCGTGGAAGCCATTATGCAATTGCGCTTTGAAAAAAGAGAGAAGAGTAATTGGGCTTGGGAAGTAATTGTCGAAGATACCACATCGACTAGGAATAAGGAGATTTCATAGTATATAAGTGGGTGCAAACCTCAACTTATAAGCCAATTTTATAATGTTGAGTTAGGCTTAAAGTCCACTTCTTAATATGGTATCAGGGTCATTTAAAACCTATTCCAGTGAGAGTTTGTTGGGCTTATCTGGGTGCTATCAGGCACGAGTTGGCAGCCTCGGCGTGAGAGGGGTGTGTTGTAGATGACATATCGACTAGAGATAAGAACTTTTCACAGTATATAAGTAGGTGCAAACCTCACCTTATAAGTTGGTTTTATAAGGTTGAGTTAGGCTTAAAGTTCACTTCTTAATAGTAATTAATTAAACTTTCGGGTTACAAATTGGGTCATGCATCCCAACCCAATAAAAAGCCTGGAAAGGAAACACTAGGTACATCGAAGAGGCTTGCCACGAAAAGCGTCGCGTTGCGAGAATCCATTCCCAACATGTCAACCATAGATTGAAATGTAGCACTACTTAGCCCTTTTGTTAATACATTCACAAGTTGATTTCCAGAGGATACATTATGTACATTTTCTCCACCAATTTCTCCTTTATGAAGTGTTTGTCTACTTGAACAGGCTTAGTTCTATTATGTTGCACTGGATTATGCACAATATTTATTGTTGACATGTTATTGCAATACAATCTCATAGGCTTTTTCCAATCAATCTTTAGGTCTTCTAAAATTATCTTTAACCATAGTTTTCACAAATCCTTCAGGCCATGGATCTTCTGTGTGCTTGATCTCACCGCAACATTTTGTTTCTTGCCCCTCCAAGTGATTAAATTCCCTCCAAGAAAAGTGCAATATCCAGAGGTAGATCTTCTGTCTTCTCTAGAACCTACATAGTCAGTGTCTGTTTCTGCTTCTAAGATCATCTCATTAACCCTAGAATTCTTTTTCCCGGAGTTCCTTTAAAGTACTATTCATGCAATAAACAACTTTGAGATTGGTCTCTTTGGATTATGCATGAACTAACTTACAACCCCTATAACATAGGCAATGTCAGGCTTAGTGTGAGAAAAGTAAATCAATTTGCCAACCTGCGTTTGATAAGATTGTCTATCCACAACTACATCATCAATTGATTCATCAAGTTGGTGATTATGTTCAATAGGTGTCGTGTCTCTACTAGTTTGCTTCCTAATTTGCCAGTTTTAGCCCAACACATATTTTAGTTAGGAGATGAAAATACTATGATGAGAATGAGCCACTTTAATGCCCAAGAAATATTTCAATCTACCAAACTCCTTAATTTCAAATTTTGTTATCAAGCATGTTTTAAGGCGTCATTCCTATCTAATCATTTCCAGTTACAACTATATCATCTACATAGACAATTAGTGCAGTAACTCCCTGAAGCTGAATGCTTAATAAACAGTGTATTGTCACCTTGGCTTTGCTTGTACCCCATGGTCTTCACTGCAGTAGTAAACCTGCCAAACCATCCTCGAGGAGGCTGTTTCAATCCATAGATTGTCTTCCTTAGTTTACACACATTTCCCTCCTCGACTTTAAATCTAGTGGGACCTCCATGTAAATTTCTTCCTCAAGATTCCCATGCAGAAAGACATTTGTGACTTCAAATTGCTGCAAACTCCATCCATAGTTAGCTGCTAGAGACAATAAGATTCTAACAACATTCATTTTTGCAACAGGTGAAAAAGTTTCAAGATAGTCAATCCCATATGTTAGAGTATATTCCTTAGCTACTAACCTTGCCTTATATCTTTCTGATGTCCCGTCAGCTTTGTTTTTAACCGTGAATACCCACCTACATCCAACAATATTTTTTCCTTTAGATTGATGAATAGAGTGTGATTGTATGTAATCTAGATTTGTCATAACCTTGGTGAATCTACCAAACCATGCTCTTGGGGATTGTTATTACCCATACAAAGCCTTTTTAAACTTGCAAACAGTTATAGTAGCAACCTGTCCTTCACAGCCTGAGGGCAACTCCATGTATATTTCGTAATCAAAGTCTCCATGTAGGTGTATTCTTCACATCGAACTGCTGCAGATGCCAATCATGATTTGTTGCTAATGACATTACTATGACCGTGTTCAATTTAGCAATTGGGGCTAATATCTCCAAGTAATCCACTCCATAGGTTTGAGAGCCACTAATCTTGCCATATAACGTTCAATGGTCCCATTAGTCCGATATTTGAGAACCTCTTTTTCATTGAAGGTGGCATATCTTGACACAACTTTTTGAATGGTAGGTGATAGCATTTATATCCCTTTACGTGGTTGAGTACCTTAAAAAAGTATTTGACAGCCCTAGAGTTTTCCCCTTCAATTACTATGAACATGCACAAAGGATACATACCCAAATATTCTAGGTTGGAGTTTATTTGTAGGGTCTATGTGTGGGTATAACGATGATAGGATTTCCATGAGACTCTTTGATCCTAAGATTTGGGAAGCAATCTATTGATGAGATAAGTGGCAATAAGAAGGGCTTCCCACCAAAATTTCTTAGGAACATGATATTGAAAAAGTAAAGAACTAGTTTGTTCTAGTAAAGCATGAGTTTTATAAAAAAAAATAAAAGTAAGAACCTTCACAAAATACATAAAGAGCAGCACAGTTTTGATAGAGGGGACAAACTTGCCAATTTTGGCACTAGACATCATTACTACACAAATGGTGGGACAACCTTCCTTTATTTGTAAACTCTGACTTCTTTAGGGATAGATTTCGGTTGTCATGTTATAGGTTTACTTGGTGGGTATTGGCATAGTCTCCCACTCTTTTGTTATCTCTTTTTCCTTTTATTGAATTTTCATGCAAATGATTGTTGCTAATCGTGATGTTGAGATAGTTGGGATTACAATTATAATAGTAATGCAATAGCACTATCAGTTTATTGAAAAAATAAATAAAAAGATTTAAGCTTTGTGGTTATATCTCACATTTAATTCTATAGTCTCTCCATTTCTTTCTGGTCTTATGAGGAGAGTTTTGCTTTTTTGGCAAGTATTGGCTGTAAGTACATAGTTAAGTACTGCGGTGCATGTACTTGCCACTGCCATATAGAAAGTCTGTTAATGGAATTTAGTCCGATGAAGAGTTCCAGCAGTGCATGAATTTCCTACTTGAGAACTTGTTTCTTACTGTCTAGTTTTAAGGTCCTGGTTTGTGTATGATTTCAGGATCTTCAATTCTTGGCTTGCAGTCATCCGGAAAATAGAGGGATTCTGACAAATATGGAGGAATGGCCTGAATGGATTCTTGAGGTCCTAATCTCAAACTATGAGGTAATAATTTATGAAGCTCTTATCTTTGCCTTTTTTTACTATCCTTCATTTCTCTTTAATAAAATTTAACAGACACTTATATCTTCCCCTTTTGAAAAGTCAAGAACGAAGTTTTAACATATAATGAGTCATTGCAAGGCCATTATTGATTATCACAACATTGTGGCTCGAAAACAAACTTTGAAACAAATAATTCACAAGGGTCTTTATCAATCAAATGTGAGTTAATAAAAGTGATTTTAAATGGTTTAACTCTCAAAATTCATTTGAAAATGCTTTTTCTTATAGCAGAAAAACTATATTTAATTTTTAATTTGAAAAATATTTTCATGAGAATCTAAGTTGTATTAGAACCCTTTTTATATTATCCTAAGCCGGGATTGAGATTTTATCCTTTGGACTGTGTTCATTGAGACTTATCTACCTCAGCATGAGGCAGAGGCTGTACTCTTCTGGATGGTCCAGAGTCCAGAGAGAGAAAGAGGAACATCCAAGAGAGAGAGGAAGAGAGAAAAATTATGATTTTAGATAGAGAATACAAGAGCCGAAACTGATGGAACTCTACTTATAGAGTAAGCCAGTGACATATGACATGCGTCTCAGTTAGTTAAAACAGAAATAATATAACAAGTAAAAATGTTACAGCTACCTAAAAACACAGCATAATGAAATTCACTAGGCTTATACTCTAATCCAACAAGGGTGCAAGAGTGGTATGTTTCCAAATTACCATGCTTTGAAAATAAATTGATTTGTGTTAATACATGTCAACTTCTTGTGTAATGTCATTATTTATGCAGCATGCTTTTTTTGTTTGAACAGTTGGGTCCAAGCAAATCATCTGATTCGACAAGCCTCGGGGACATAGAGGACGTAATATATAAATTCCTGGTTATCATGCTAGAACATTCAATGCGCCAAAAGGAAGGATGGAAGGTTGATTTACATTACTAACTTTCTATTTTAGGTGTGGCACTTTCATGATATTCAGTTACTGCCTGATCTTGCAATAGTTTATTTTTTAATATTTTTATATTAATTCTTTGTTTCTTTGGTTGGAGTTCTAATTAATGAGTATTAGATGAGACTTGAACATGAAACGTATGGTGCAAATCATTTTTGGTTGACTCGAATTTCATTGGTTTTCTCATAACGCCTAATGTGTTATTTGATCAAAGTAGCTAACCTGTTAGGATACATAGAGAGGAGGAGTTAGTTAGAATTAGAATAGCCATGAGTTAGTTACTTGATTTGCTAGTTAGATATAAATAAGAAAGAAGGAGAGGGGGAGGGGCAGTGTGTAATTTTTTTTGTAGATTGAGCTTTAGCATTTTGTGAATGGGAAGCCCTTGAAGGAGAGAGTGCTCTCCTATTTCTTGTTCTTTTCTTTCTTTAAAATAAAAACCTTTCTCTTTATAATTCTTGGTTCCTAAAAATTGGTTTGAACTGCCGGATACAAAACACAGAGAGGGAGGAAGAGAGGATAGAACAGAGGACGACTGCATTGGAGAAGTTGACCAGCGAACAAGGAAGATGAATTGCGGAAATGAGAGCAGACATTACTAGGTTGAAGGAAAGCATGCTGGACCTGAAAGAAATAAAAGAAATGCCTACCTGCAGGACATCAAGAAAGGGGACAAAATGTCTGAGGGAAGAGAGAAATCTTTTAGAACGGACACAACGTTCTTGAAGAAAAGCCTTCTGGACTCGAAAGAAATTAAAGAATTATTGCGGGACATCAAGAAAGGGGACAAAATGTCGGAGGGAGGAGAGAAATCTGGTAATGATGAAGAGAAGAAGACCCGAGATGTGGGAGAAGGTTCAAATATGATGAATCACATCCTTTGCAGCGAAGAAAAAACCAAAAATGAAGTGAGATTTGCCAGAGAAACTGCAATGATAAGGACAGAAGGGGATGCATCAATAAAGAAAGTGAAGACCATGTGTTGCAATGATTTTTTTTCTGGATAGGCCAATTATAGAGCTAACCAGTAAGAAAGTTGAAGGTGGAGATGCAACCAAGCATCATTTTTTCCCAAATTCAGATTTACTTCATATGCATAAGAAATCATTGTAGGATCAAGATTTGATAATGAAGGTGGCTAGAACATCAATGACATCAGAATCTTGGAATTTCAACATACTGGGTGCAGAGACTTTTATACAAAACCCCCTCTCATTCCCACCACCACCTAAGCCTCCAGACCTGAATTTGCATGCAGTAGCCAATGGGTTCCCTCCCTATGATAGACAATATCCTAATACTTTTAGGAAGCATAGATAAAGATCATGGTGTTGAAGATGAGCCACGAAATCAAGGTTCCACTGTTCCAACCTTGAGGACAAGGTTATTTTTTGGAAGAGTGTATTGTTAGGATACACAGAGAGGAGGAGTTAGTTACTTGATTTGCTTCTTAGATATAAATAAGAAAGAAGGAGAGGGGGAGGCACAGTGTGTAATTTTTTTGTAGATTGAGCTTTAGCTCTTTGTGAAGGGGAAACCCTTGAAGGAGAGAGTGCTCTCCTATTTCTTGTTCTTTTCTTTCTATTCAATAAAAACCTTTGTTTTCTTCTCTTTATAATTCTTTCCTAACATAACCCCATCTTGTGATATAAGGTTTTGTTATGTTGAGTTTCTTATCACATACAAAGAAAATCCTTTCTTCTTATTTTTCTATTTTTTTTTATAAAACTCATGTTAGGCATCACTATGAATTTTTACATTTCAACTAGGTTGATACCTTAAAATCCATCAATCATCTGCCATAACATGAAACATAACATAAAAGAGAAAAGAAAAGAATACAATACATGGGGGAACCAAACCAAAACCCATCTAATAAAAAGGAACACAACATAAAGACGGGTTAGCCAGGTTAGCCAATTTATTAGCACAATTATATCCTTTAAAAATATGAGAAACTTTGAAACCCATACCAACACATAGCTGCATACACCTTCTCCACTTCTCTCTAAGAGTGCAATGAATACTTCAGCAGCAGAAGAAAAATCTTGACAGACCAAAGTAGAATCACTCTCCAACCAAAGCTTTTTGAACCCAACCCTTTGATCATGTTCAATGGCTAGAATAGTCGCATGATCTGTTTCACCATAAAAACAAAAAACCACCAATATATTCCTTGCGACTCCCTCTGAAGATACCTACCTGCACAAGCAGTAGGGCCTAGAGACCCTCGAGCAGCACTATCAGTGTTCACTTTAGTCCAGCCCACAACAGGGAAGTCCCAATACACTTGCACATGAACAGAGACCTTACCAGGTCTGGTGCTAATGCCAAAAAACTTCAAGACAGAGAAGTCATCCATATGATTAGACATACATTTTTTAGACATATTACCTAAAATCCAAAAGCAGTCCTTAACCATGTGAATGCCTGAGACCATATTGATGCACATTTGAAATCTAGTATGATTCGTCATCCTCTATATCATCTAGAGAGTAAAGGTGATAGTAACCAGCTTAATGTGCTTAATAATAGGGCTACCAGGAGACTTAAGAAAACTAATAAACCAGAACATGAATAATTATTAAGATGAGGAAAAATATTCTAAAGCCAAGACCAAATAAAATAAACAGAAGGACAACTAAAAAATAGATGGTCAATACTCTCCTCTTGCTCCATGCACAAAGAGCACATAGAATAGAACATAAAACAACACCTCTTTTCTGAACCTCATTACTAGTAGGAAGCCTCTTATCGATGATTTTCCAAAGAACTAGAGATTTAGTTGGAGGAATGGAACTAGACCAAATTAACTCCCCCCAGTCACATGGAGAAGAAGAGAAAAAATCCCTAATAGTTTTCTTATTAAGAACACTGTTGTCCTCCATCCTCCAATTAGGAACATCAGGAAAATCGAAGAGCATCAAATGATTAATAGAATGTCAGGATGTCTACAAATATCCGGAGAATGATACCACCAACCATCAACAACAATAGAGGTAAGACTAGTTCTTTCAAGATAAGGCACCCTAGTAATAAAGGAAATGTGTTGGAGATCCCACATCGACTAGAGATAAGGACATTTCATAATATATAAGTGGGTGCAAACCTCATCTTATAAGCCGGTTTTATAAGGTTGAGTTAGGCTTAAAGTTCACTTCTCAATATGGTATCAGAGCCATTTAGAGTCTATCTTACCGAGTGTTTGTTTGGCTTATCAGACCATCTGTTATCAGGCCGCTATCGGACCACCCATAATATATAGTCTCACGCACGAGTTGGAAGGTCTTGGCGTCTGGGGGTGTGATGGAAATCGCACATCGACTAGAGATAAAGACATTTCGTAGTATCTAAATGGGTGCAAACCTCACCTTATAAGTCGGTTTTATAAGGCTGAGTTCACTTCTTAATAAAATGCATTTAGAAAAACACCATAAATCAGTTCAGAAAGTATTATCTAAACCAGTATCATAATATGCATTAATGCCAGGCCAAATAGACGAAGAATGATAAGAAGGAAACTTCAAATACTTAGACTTTAGGGCATAATAATAGACCAAGGCATATTACTGTAGGTAAAATCCCAAGCTAACCAAAGGAGAAGGAGATAGGCTTTGTTTTCCACCTGGAGATTAAGCACTTGCAAACCCCCATCCTGCTTAGAACTGCAACTAGGGTTCCATTTAACACTAACCAAACCAGCCTTATTAACATCCCCAGTCCAAACGAAATTTCTAATCCATATGTTAATATCTTTTAAAAGAATAAGATTCCATTCATAAATTTGAAAACTGTATTCCATAATAGCAGAAATAATAGTTAACTATATGGATCCTTCCCATCATGCTTAAACTTTTACCTTTCCAAGTGGCTAATTTATTTTTAACCTTATCAGCCAAAGGCTGAAAATAACGAGACTTAGGAGCACCAACAAAAATCGGAACACACCAAGATATTAAAAGGAATAGAACCCCTATTGCAGCCTAAAATAGTTTTAATTCTACCATTGAATGGAGAGTTATCAGCAGTGAAGAAAAGACTTTTGGAAACTTTCATCCATTGACCAGAAGAGGCACCGTATGCTTGTAAAAAGTCCATAAGTTTTATAAAAGACATACTGCCAGGGGGTCTTGGTGCCAAGATGTTTTGCATGCTAAGGAACCAAAAAAAATGTCTGTAAAATAAAACAGAATTGTCTTATTTGCTAATCATGATTTCTGCTTTTATTAGGTCAGGTTCATTCATACTACTTCCTGTTGCTCAATTTTTGCAGGATATTGAAGCAACAATTCATTGTGCAGAATGGCTTTCAATTATAGGTGGATCTAGCACTGGAGAACAGAGAATTAGGTAAGTTGATATCCATTACGAGCTCATTAAGTTTCTTTCTTCTATTACTATCCATTCAGCTCCATCATGGTAGTCTGTTCCTTTTGCTACTTGATGCTGTTCGACATTGGCTATATATTTGTAAAAGTACCCAATAAGCTAATTAGCTCATTGAATTCTAACTGTTTGATAAAATTATCTGTTGACACAAATGATAAATATGGACATGTTTATATGATATTTTTTTAATAATTTTGTTTATTTATTAGAATATATTGAGGTAATTATAATCTTAGTGTTTGATTAATCTTAAAGTCCTATAAGGTTTTTTTTTGTATAGAGATTATTTTAATTATATTTTTTAGTTTCAATTACTATTTCTTTTGTCATATTAAGCATTTTACTATTAATTTTATATTATGTCTTAATGTTTTCCAACCAAATTTAAAATAAAATCAATTAACATACACTTAAGTAGATGCCATACTTTCATTTTGTTGGTTAATGTAAGAGTTAAAATATCTTGAAATACAAAACTAAAATATTGTGATAAATACAATGCGATCACAAGCCTTGGGAGTGACTGCTTTTCTATAAATTTTCTAGCAGAATTTTCTATGCTATTAAATTATTGTATTTCATTGTTTCTAGTGAAATAAAAAATATATTTTCTTGAAGGGCCACGTTTTGGAATTGAAACACAACATGCCATTGCTATATATGTGCCAAGGTTAACTGAATTAGATATTCTGGATCTTTGGAAAATTGTGAGTTTCACTAAACTTTAAATCAGGTGTTGGTAAATTCTAAGATTGATTAAAATACGCAGACACTCCCAGATCCGTTCCACATTGATTGACAAGGAACTCAATGAGGAACAATGATGCCTGAAAAACAGGCATGAATAATAGATGTCAGTAGCATTCATGACAATGGATGAGCAGTTCTTTGATAAGACTGATCTGTGCTATTATTCTGTGGACATGTATTCTATTTTCTCGTGCTTTTCTTACATTTTCCTTCTCTGAATTCAATGCCATAATCCTAGTCTAGCTTTGTAGAAAAATATTATGAAGAATTTTAGGCAAATCTTTCACAGGCTCTTTCTATACTATCATATAATTCCCTTGTCTTGATAAAAGTTTACACTGAAGAGATGCTGATTTTTTTTCTTATCATGGTTTATGTGACCATTCTTCCTTGGTTCATGTATTGAAGGCGTGAAGATTCATTACCTATATTTAAGAGAAGACTCTTTGGTGGCGTGCTGGACTTCGCTTCTAGTGAGTTGCAGGTCCAGGTACATATTGTTTCCAATCTTGTTGATTTTTCCAGATGAACAGTTTCAATTTTCCCATTACAGTATATTTTGTCCTTTTTGTATTCTGATGTTTTTCCCCTCTCATTAATCTTGGTTATTAATGTTTATGCTCATCTAGAAAACAATTTCTCAACTTATGCCTACGCTTACTTACATAAATGTGTGAATCTACAAGAACACGAGAAATGCAATTATATATATTTCTTGTTTTTTGTTAAGAGAGGAAGAAAAACAGAAATAATGTCTACATTCAGATTTTCCTTACTGCAGACTCAAATTATTGCCATGGCTGCTGCTGGTGTTGCTTCCGAGGGTTTGTCTCCAAATGCTGCCAAGGCAGAGGCTGAGAACGCTACTCAGCTGTCTGTGTCTTTAGTAGAGAATGTCATTGTGATACTAATGCTTGTAGAGGATCATATAAGGTTACAAAGCAAGCAGTCATCTTCATCACGTGCTACAGATGGCTCTCCATCTCCCCTCTCTCTCTTTTATCCAGTGCATTATAACTTAACATCGGCACTCACAAGCCCAGAATCAGAAGTTAGGGGTGATCGCATACCAGCATCTGGCAACTCTGGGGGAGTCTCTCTTGACGTATGCATACAGTAATTTAAAAGTAAACGTGCAAGCATGCTATGTGTCATAAATACTGTAATTTGCATTTGCTCCACTGTTGTTCTTTTCATTCCTTAAAAATTCATACAATGGTTTCATACCATCCTGTTCTTTATAAGCCTTTTCTAAAATCAATAATTTTGAAATATTGCTTATTAAAGTTTCAATTTCTGTTTTTATTTTGCAATGCTTTATCTGTTTTCTCCACAAATATCCATCTTTTGGCAAGGCCCTTAAGATTAAGAATATTTTTTTTTCCGTTTCCTTCCCTACTTCTTTTTTATTTGCATTCTTGTTTATTTAATTTTTAATTTTTATAGCCATTCCCCCCATCCTCTCTCTCTCTCTCTCCTAGTCTTGCTATGTGCTTGTTCCTATAATGGTGTGACTGTCAAATTTTTAGGTCCTTTCTTCAATGGCTGATGCAAATGGTCAGATATCTACTTTAGTTATTGAGAAGCTCGCCGCAGCAGCTGCAGCTGATCCGTATGAGTCTGTTTCTTGTGCTTTTGTATCATATGGTTCTTGTGCTAAGGATTTAGCTATTGGGTGGAAATATAGAAGCCGTTTGTGGTACAGTGTTGGCCTTCCATCAAATACAGCTTCATTTGGTGGTGGTGGGAGTGGATGGGACTTTTGGAAGTCCATAGTGGAGAAAGATGCCAATGGCAACTGGCTTGAGCTTCCATTGGTGAAGAAGTCTGTAGCAATGCTGCAAGCGTTGTTGCTAGATGAGTCTGGGCAAGGTGGTGGTCTTGGTATAGGTGGAGGGTCAGGTACTGGAATGGGAGCAATGACTGCGTTATACCAGCTTTTAGACAGTGATCAGCCATTCTTGTGCATGCTTCGGATGGTTCTTCTATCAATGAGGGAAGACGATGATGGGATTGACAGTGAGATGCCTGAAGGAAGGAAACTGCAGTCAGAACTTTTGTGGAGGTAAAATAACATCTGTAATCATATTACTTCCAGCTCACTTGTTGATTCTTAGAGATAATTTTTCATTACCTGGAAAAGTTCCATTAAGGTTAACTTAGGTACATTGACATTAGCTTGTTTTTCTACTTGGTCACCAATACTTAAAAAAATAAATAATGTTAGCAATTTGTATGAAACTTTAGCATTTCACGGTGCTTAAGATGTACTTTTTTCATTTCTACTTTGTAACTTTTGTGAAAAAATGTGTGGGCAGTAAGCAATAATTTTGGAATTACTTTTCTTGATTTCAGAAGGAAACAATACATTGGTATTTAAAGGAAAAACGAAATCCTAATAAAAGGAAATAAGTCTCAGACATAATAAATCAGGAGCAAATCTATCAAATATCCTAATCCCAATCCATTAATTTTAGGGATTTCTTACAAACAAATCTATATTATTATTCAATCAATCTATATTTATTGTACAGTAAATGTGCAATATTTACACCCATATTTCAACCCTCCCTCTCAAGCTGGGGAATAAATATCCACCATTCCCAATTTGGTTACGAAATTATGGAAGTTTGAGGTATTGAGTCCTTTTGGCAGCACATCAGCTGCCTGTTGCTTGGACTGAATGCATGACATGCATACTAAACCTTCTTCTAATTTTTCCTTAATGAAGTGTCTATCTATTTCTATATCTTTTATTCTATCATGTTAAATGGGATTATGCACAATGACTATCACAGTAGAGCTTCATGGGTCCCTCCAAATTCTTCAAGTCATCTAAGATAATTTTTAGCCATAATAACTCACATATAATAACTCACATAGTTGAAAGGAATAGAAAGAAATAGAGGGAATGTATTTCTGATGTGTATTACAAATGTGATTACAGTCTCTATTTATAGACTGTTTTACAACCTAATCAAGGAAAGAAATAATAGGTAATGAAAGACAATTATAATAGTTGTTTAAAGCTATACAAACCAAACAAAATCAAATCACTAACAAATCTGTCCTAATAATCGATCCCATAGGTTTGAGTGTACCCTTTTGCAACCAACCTTGCTTTATATCGATCCAATGTGCCATTAGACTGATACTTCACTGTGTATATCCACCGACAACCCACTGCCTTCTTATCCTTTGGTCTCTCTACAATCTCCCAAGTCTCATTCTTTTCTAATGCCTTC
>Ga0123341_1000637_pt1 | contig 22753 bp, 14 predicted proteins | sample Turbeapinknodule_FD_89959 | JGI IMG/M metagenome (GOLD analysis project Ga0123341, IMG submission 89959) | Root nodule microbial communities of legume samples collected from Mexico - Turtle bean Mexico pink nodule | ecosystem: Host-associated > Plants > Roots > Nodule | place: Mexico: Nepantla...
AGGTTCCGGCCAATGTTCTGGTCAAGTTTGTCGCCTCAATGTTGTAGAAAGGTCCTAGGATTGTGAGACTAGCAACCTCGTTTCATGAGATTTTCCATTTTTTATTTCAAATTACAAGTATATCAATGAGAATTTCATGTTTTGAATGTTTTTATGCATGTTGAATTTTACAGGACTTAAATCTTTAGATGGTACTAAATGGATAATTGACATGGTGAATGTTTATAACCTCAACTCTGCTTAGAACTAAAATTAGATTTATATTTCTTCTTGATGAATGAAAACATATATGAATCTTGATGTAATTTAGGAGTATTATTGGTGGATATTGAATTTCTAGCATTGATTACATACACTGTGCATTTATATAAATATATATAGAGAGAGAGGGGTTGCTACCACTTCATCAACAACTATCGATCCTCTCGCTTCATGGGGAGAAATTGCGAAGGTAATACATTTTATTGAATTGATCATATGAAATACAAGGCTAGTATAACCGCTAATTTATCGTAATCAAGTTATTAAACCAAACATTTATTTTTTTTTAAATAAAAATAAAGATTCAAAATTTGGTTCAACGCTAACCCATATAACATTAATGGTCAAAATGTATTTTTACCACTAACTCTCGTTAGTAATAAAAACGTTATGTAGCTCTTTATATATTCCTTTATCGTGATCTGTTGAGTGGTATCTACTCGTCCATCATATCCTCGTGTTGTTTACTAATCATTTGTGTCGTAAATAATTGAGTTGTACAAATCTCAAGACTGAATTATTAATTTTGATTAGGGGTAGCAATGCGGACTGATCCGTCTCACATATAGGTCTGTCCAACGTTTGGCTCACAAAATGCGAGTCGGGTTGGTCCATTCTGGGCACGGAGTGTAAGCTCATTTCACTAACTCGTCCCGTATAAGAGGTAACCCGCTTGCCAGTCCACATAAAATTATTTTTTTTCAAAATTAAAATTTCATTAATTATGAAAAACATATTCTTACTACTGAACAATTAAAATTTTATCCTGGTTTCAATTCATTCAATTAAAATAAAAATATAAATTCAAGTATGATGATTGTTAGAAGGCTTGAGTAAAAATAATTAAAGTTTTGTTTTGCATATATTTTTCCTATATATGTATGTAAATGTATAAGAATATCTTATCAAAGTTTTGCTACAAAATACTTTAAAGAAGATGATTAATTATTTAATAATCCTATTGAAATATCTTCCTTATATTATTTTTTATTAACAAAGTTTAAATATAAATCCACGATCAGTCTTCATACTAACTTCATAGCTCAACTAAAGGTATGATCTTGGGTAACCTCTAAAGTCTCTACTGCTTGTTTTTGCTTTTCTGGTTTATATAGATCTGGATCTCCTGGTTTGTATGTATTAGATTAACATAAGTGATTTTTAGGTTGGAAAAATTGTATTTTTTCTAGTAGGAACTTATTGGCAAACTTCTAGGAGGAGGGGTTATTCATTTTTGTGGGATTTTGTACATGGGTTGGATCACCCCTAAAGTGATTATTATTTTTTATTATTACTGATAAAAAAATAACTCCTTTAAATAATTAAAATAAAATATTCCTTTTTAGTACATTAAATTTAATTTTTAATATAAAATAAAATAAATGTCACAATCCAGTAATGGGTGAATGGGGTATAATTTTGTTTACAAAAAAAAAATATTTTTTATTTATTAGGGCTAGCGGGCTAACTGTCCCACCCTGCTTTTGGCCAACGCGGGTTGCAGATTATGTGGGACGGGCCTAAGTGGGTCAGTGGGTTAGATTAGTGAGCTCGCCCCGCGCTTTTTGGTAGCGGGCTGCGGGTCACACCGCATGGCCCGTCCCGCATTGTCATCCCTAGTTTTCATGACTATAATTTTTTTCATGAAAAATAACAAACCTATTTTAGAACATGGGCTCTTTATCACAAAACACTTTTGAAACTTGATATATCATGATAAATGGTTTGTCCTGATATCATACATTTTGAAAGCCAACAAACAGCATTCCTGATTTATCAATTTTTCACCAATATTATTATAACTCAGTTGCATATGAAAATAACAACCAAAATTTTGGTATGCCCAATCTCTCTTATCTCCTTAATGACACCATAATAAGTAATTAATCTCATGAGATTTTGAATTTTTTTAAGTAGAGTACTACATGGATCTTCCTCTAGAGTGACTTCACTATATTGTATTCTACTTTTATCATCTTAAGATTTTGTATAAAATAAAATTTATTGATTTCAAAACCAAAACAAAGTAAGGTATCATGATTCCATTTTAAAGTAATGTAAATGTTTCAAATGTTAACACAGATCATTCATAATTTCTTGTTTAAACCATGCCATAAAAGTATTGTTATGCTCCACCAACACTCACTTCTATGATTATTTTAGATTCTTCTCTTCAGTAATGTCTTTGTATGTAAATATGTATGGTATTATCTTGTCTATGTTACTCAATATATACAAATGTGCCTTTAAAGCTTCTTCTCTATATTAGCTATCATATGTATAACTTGTCAATTTTCGAGAGTACCAACATTTAACAGAAACTCTTGTAGGAATTTCTTTTGACATGTACTTCAAATAAAACTCAAAAACTTATTTTGTAATGTATCTGCCTACAATAGAAGCTTTTGGACCATATTGATTCTTCAATATCCTTTCAAAATCTTTATATGTTGCTCAATTGGGTATGCCTATCTTAGATGAATGTCCAACAAAATCTAATTTTCTTACAAGGTAAATAAGTAAATGCACCATGATATAAAAAAAGGACGAATAAAAAAACATCTCCAACTCACACAAGATAACAACAATCTATTCTCCAAGTTCATCCAAATTTTGTGGGTCAATAACTTTACTAAATATCGAGTTTAAAAAACATACACAATCTAGTATTAGTATCTCTCGTATTCTTCGACAAGATTCCACCAACTATAATTACTACACTAGGATGTGACAGTCATGAGACTTTAAACATATTAGTTTTGGATTCTTCATAAATATTAGACTCTTTGAGTGGTTCGATGGACATTGACTTATATTCATTGGTTAACCAATAACTCGTAATATCTTGAAGAAAATGTAGGATAATCAAACATGACTTATATTCATTGGTTAACCAAGAACTCATAATATTTTAAAGAAGAACACTAAACCAAAAATTGAAGAAGTTAAAATCCGATTTAAAAATTTGGAATAGAGAAGTTTTTGGCAATGTTAATCAGGTAGGGGAGTTATTACAAAAGAGAATTCAGGAGCTGGATGAGTGCGATGATACTGGTGGCTTAGATGAGGAGGGAAGATAGGAAATGAGGTCTTAGTTGGTAGAAAGCTCGTATTAACTGGCTGAAAGATGGGGATCTTAATTCAAAGTACTTTCATTCGGTCATCAAATGGAGGAGCATGAGGAATGGACTTAATGGGTTTTTTATTAACGGGTATTGGTGTGAAGATAAGGAGTTGGTTAAAGACAAGGTAAGAGAATTATTTAAGATTAGGTTTGAAAGTGGTGATTGTCCTCAAGTCAAGTTGGACAATGTACCCTTTAATTTTGTTTCTGATGCTGATAACGAAATGTTGGTTAAGCCTTTCTTCGAAAAGGAATTCAAGTTAGCTATTTGGAGTTGTGATAGTTCCAAAAGCCTTGGGCCGGATGGTTTTAATTTTGGTTTTATAAAATTTTGTTGGGATTTTTTAAAGGATGATATTCTTTAGGCTGTGAATGATTTCGCTAGGTCTGATACATGGCCTAAGGGGACGAACACCTGATTTGTGTGTTTTGTCCCTAAGTTTGAGAACCCACAACAACTCAGTGATTTCAGGCCTATTTCTCTGGTCGGGTGCTTGTATAAAATCATCACGAAGATGCTTTCGTTAAGGCTTAAAAAGGTGATTAACAAAGTCATCGATCTAAGGCAATCTTCTTTTCTTGAGGGAAGGGGAATCTTGGATAGTGTCCTTGTGGCCAATGAGGTGTTAGACGAGTCAAAAAGGAAAATGAAAAGTTGTGTTTTCTTCAAGGTGGATTACGAGAAGGCAAATGACTCTGTGAGGTGGGAGTTCATATATTATATGCTTGGTAGATTAGGGTTTTGTGAACAATGGATTGTTTGGATTAAATCTTGCCTGGAGTTTGCTTCGGTGTCAGTGCTTGTGAATAATTTTACCTTTCTATGTTTAAAATTCCTTCTGTTGTGGTGAAGAAGATTGTGAAATTGCAAAGGGACTTCCGGTGGGGTTGGGGGTCCGAAAGGAGAAAGATTGTGTGGGCCTCTTGGGAAAAGGTGTGTGAATCACGTGATGCTGAAGGTCTTGGGGTTATTAATATTAAGCTCTTTAATGTAGCACTATTGGGAAAATGGATTTGGAGGATGGGCTCTTCCAAGGACAGTTTGTGGAAGGAGGTTTTAGAGTCCAAGTATGGAGGCTGGAGAAGTTTGAAAGTGTCCAATCTAAACAGGTTCGGGTCCCTTTGGTGGAAAGATTTGAAAAAGGTGTGGGCGTCGAAGGAATGGGGTGACAAGTTTGAAGACCGTGTTAAGTGGGAATTAGGTAATGGGAAGACATTTGGGTGGGTAATGTTGCTTTGAAAGGTAAATATCCGAGACTCTTTTCTCTGAGCATAAATAAAGAGTCTTTGCTGGAGGATTGCGGGAATTGGGCTAACGATGTGTGGAAGTAGACTCTAGTTTGGCAAAGAAGTTTGTTTGAGTGGGAGAAGACCCAGGTCTGTTAGCTGTATGAGGAGGTTTTTGGGTTGGGTCTTGTTCTGGGTTCTAAGGACTGGTGGTCTTGGAAAGGTAATGTGCCCCCTGATTTTTCAATGAAATCCCCTTATAGTCATTGGAGGGTTGAAAGCAAAGGGGAGTTTTCGTATTTTTATAATTTGTTTTGGAATTGTAAGGTTCTCCCTGTTGCTCAGGTTTTGACCTGGAGGGTGTTGCAAAACAAGATTGCTACACAATATTATTTGTTGTTTGTGTGGGGTACAAGAGGAATCTACGAATCATTTGTTCTTCGGTTTCAAAACTTCCTGGTTAGTTTGGAACCAGTGTCTCTCGTGGTTAGGTTTGGTGTCGGTTGCTCCCATTGACCCCTTCTCAAATTTTATTTTGTTCTCTTTATGAGGCATCTGTTTCTGTCAACTCTGTTTTGGGAAGCGTGTGGATTGTTGTGGTAAGGGAGATCCGGAATCATAGGAATAAGATTATTTTCAACGGTGGAGTGGTGGATCACCTTGAAATCTTCTCTTTAGCCCAACTGAATGTTTGGACTTGGGTTACCTCTAAAGTTCCCGCTACTCAATTTTCCTTTTCTGATTGGTGTTTGGCCCCAATGTATTGTCTAAAATTGTTATAAGCTGTTCGATTATTGTTTTCTTTGGTTGGTTTTCATGTGTGGGTTGAGTGATGGTTGTTTGTGAGTTTGGGTTGGATATTCCTTAAGAGGCTTTTAGTTTGTTTATTTGTTGGTTTATCTTGTTTTCCCCTTTTGTGGCTTTGGTTGTTTTTAGATTGTTTTCTGCTAGGTGGAGGCTCTTTTCCTCGTTTGGGAGTGGGTGTTTTGGAGAGGTGTGCTACAGTGTTTTGTTATATATAAGGGTTGAATCACCCCTGAAGTGGTTTTATTTATTTATTATTGCTGATAAAAAAAACTGAACCAATTGGTCAAAAACAATTACACAAGAAAAAAGAACAAAACTAATTGGTTAAATTGGGTTTCATTGAACATTAATCCATGTAATTCATGTACAAGCATTTTAACCGTCAAATTTGCTCGAATCTCATTGGATGACTTGGATAACTCCCGGTTAAGGAATTTGGAACTTAGAACTCAAAGAACTCAAGCACAATTAAATACAAAAGATGGAAGAGAAATTAGATGAAAACATGTCACTTTATCAAGAGAAAGCTAAGTGCAAAGGAAAATCACCACTTGAATTTGGAAAATTCAAAATAAAATTCATGAAAAGAGGCACATACATATAATAGACAACTCACAAAAATAGAAAATTTCTCTTTGATCTTCAATTCCATTCATGGGTTATGTTACAAATTAGAGGCCTCGTGTTTATATAGATTAGCTAAGGACTAGGAAAAACTTAAGACTTGTTTGGTTGGTGTATATACCTTTTCAAACAAAGTCCATATATAATATGAAGAGTTTAAAACTTGTTTGGTTAGTAATCATAATTTGTCAACCAAAACTAGCCTTATGACCAAACTTAAGTGTCTTAAAATTCTATTTTAAAGGAAGAAAATATATTTTCTTTATTTTTATTTACAAGAAAATTAGAGGAAATATTTAAAGATTTTTTTTTTATATTTTCTTCTAATATCTTTTCTATTATAATCTTCCTCTATAATCTTGATATTGTCTTTTATTCTTCTTGATTTCTCCTTTCTCCAATTCTTGTATTAACTTCATCTTATTATAACATTGATCTTTCTTGATTTGGGATCACATAACACTTAAGTAATAATGTTTCATACCTGCAATAAATGTTAGCACTTGAGCGTTGCTCAAGCAATAAAAAACAATGCTAAAACAATATAAATATATATATATATATATATATATATATATATATTAACAATAAGATTATTCAAATAGTAAAACCAACTTTCCCAACCCAATTCAACTTCTTCTACACATTCCAACATGTTCTAGACATGAATTTTAACCTATTTTTATAATTACAATTCTAGTTCAATCTATTAATCAAAATATGGTTTTACAACACCCAAATCATACCAATTACACTACAATTCCAAATCAAACTTCATCATTCAATCACTAAGTATAAAAAAAAAATCAATAATACATTAATTAACTTAAACAATCTCATACTCTTAATTTAGGTCCCTTTACCTAACCATTGTTTGCTTCCCAAGTAACATCATCTCTAAATCAAAGAAGAACTGAAATTATCTCAAAAGTTTTAAAAATCCTAAACCCTAAATCCTAAGTTTTAAGTTACGTCACCTAACCAAACAAAATGTTGATAAGGAATCAAACCAACTAAGAAAATAACATTCTTAGTTTATTGAACTTGTAAAACATAAGATACTCTCATAAATAGACCTTAAAAATAAAAGATAGAAAAAATTTAGAGTAATAAAGAAACTTACTCCAAATCAAATTTTAATAATATAGAATCGGTTTAGATATTTAATAGGATAAAATTGGTTTAGATGTACCAAAGTATTATAGATGTATAATAGCTCCAAAAAGCTAGAAAAACAAGACAAAAGGTTTATAGAATATAAGTTTAGATAAATGGTAATGATTTTGTAGAAGTGAACAAATAAATAATTAAAATTTAATTTATATTTGTTACTATAACATTTATGTTTTTAAAATAATTTGAATATATTATTTAACGTTGTAGAAAGATAATCACTATGTGATCTTAAATATAGTGACTTAAATAGAGGAATAATAAATTCGTGATCTTAAATATGGTTACTTAAGTTGAGGAATAACAAATTAAATGTGCATGTTGTAAATGTAGTATGCTTTTGTTATAATAATGACATATTTTGATATATCTTGTCTCTCATAGTAAGAAAATTGTTGAGTCATGTAAACATTTCACATAACTTTGTCTATGAAACATATATTGGTAGTTGATCACTTTTTATGGCAAGTACACCATGTTAGTGCTTCCTTCTTCTTCCTAAACAACCAAGCTTAGCAAGAAAAAATGTGTTCTTGAATAATTTCCAAAATTTGTATTACAAAGAAGTTTAACATTTATGAATATGGTTAATTGTTAAAGCAGAATCAAATTATTAAGACTTATAATATATTGATTAAAAATTACGTGTCTTCATTGTAATTAGAAATTCATGCCTACTCAAATCAAGGATCCAAACTAACCTATAAAAATTGGAAAAGCGACCAAAGTTGGTTATTTTAATGAGTGGTTCCTTCACCATCCATCCCATGTTTGAAAGGATAAAATTTACAAACCCAATTTCAATCACCATATAATCTGCGACCAAGGTTTCACAAACTAAAGCAAAGCATATTCAAACCAATTACAGAAATAAGAAGAATAAAACTAACCACACCAAAAGTTTGTATTAGAATTGTGGTAGTTAAGTGTTCTTGGTATTATTCTCATTAGAATTGTGGTTTCACATTAAAAGTTTGTATTAAAGATTAACAAATATGCTAAAAACATCGGTATCTGATCCCTTTTTGCTTTTCAGCTAAACTCACTATTATTCAAATTAGTCTAGGCAAAGCTTTTATCTAAAACCATTCATAATCAGATAAGAGTATTGTACTGGCACGACCGAACCACTCAATGAGTCAATCGGGAACTCGACCACTCGACCACGATAGGAAGGTCATGTGATGACACATGACCGATCGATCCATGGCGACGAGTCATGAGTTGACCAAGTCAGCATAGTTAATCCATAATTAATAGTTGTTTAGCACAACCCTAATCATGAACCAATCTCCTAATTCGGCCCACCAACGAAGGCCCATTAAGGTAATATAAATAACACAGATTCCAAGTACTCTGACAACCGAGTGCCGACACCCTGACTGACTTGATCGTCGGAGTGCCTTCTGCAGGTACCATCCCAGCCTGTGAGACCAGATGATCGAGATGAGGAAGGCGAAACAGAAAGCAAAGAGTGACAACGACCGACCGAGTGGAAGAGCAAGGCAATCGTTCTCTAGGTCCCAACACCCGTTCGAGAACAATTGGCGCCCACCATGGGGCCGCGAGGATAAGTGTGAAAAAGCAACAGTAGATGGTATCAACTCGAAGCATGGAAAGTGAGAGGATGTCGGAGGCAGACCAGGCGACAATGCTGATGGCTTTGTAGAAAGAGTTAGCTGAGATGAAGATGGTGCACGAGGAAGCTACTAGGAGGAATGAAGATGAGATCAGGAACCTCAGAAAGGAGAATCAGAAAATGAAGAAGCTTGTCCTGACCAATCAGGTCGGTAGGTCCTTCGCCGCCGTTGCCGGTAATAAGGTCCTCACATTGGAAATGGATGGTGAATCCCACCCCAATAAGTCGTTGAACACGACCGGGACTGTGATGACCAGTCGTCGCCACACTTTCATTGATTTCATCATGGAAGCTCCCTTGCCGGAGAAGTGGAAGGGGTTCAACAGGGACCATTACGATGGAACAACCAACCCTAATGAGCAGATGGACGCGTGTACAACCCACATGAGTCTGTATACCACCGATGAAGTGGTCCTATGTCGAGTCTTCGCCACTTCTCTGAAAGAAGGCGCTTTAAGCTGGTTCATGAAGCTCCCTCCTAACTCTGTTGATAGTTTCGAGACGCTGGTGGCCAAGTTCGACATCCAGTTCGCTACCAGTCGGTCCCATCACCTAATGTTCATCCCCTTAGTCAGCATCCACCAAGAGAAGGGGGAATCATTAAGGAAGTTCATCGACCGGTTTGGGAAGGTCACCATGAGCATTCGAAATCTCAGTCCTGATGTGACGATGCACCACATGCTCACAGCCCTCCGACTGGGTCCTTTCGCAGATAGCTTGTGCATGAAATCTGCTGCAAGCTTGGACGAACTTAAGTCCCGATTCACTAAGTTCATGCAGCTAGAGGAGTTGCACGAGTTTAGAAACCAGGCTCAGGCTGAAGCGGGTGGTGAGAAGAAGGATGACAAAGAGTGGGAAGGGAAGTCCGGGTCTGGACGGGGAGACCGCAGGCGGGACAATTGTGGTCCTCGATTCTCACGATACACACCCCTCAACGCCGATCGAGGGAAGATTCTACAAGAAGCCTTTAGCACAGAACTGATGCCACCTCCTATAAGGGCCCTGAGTCCCGATAATACCGACCGTAGCAAGTAGTGTCGGTACCACCAGAATACCGGTCATTCGACCGAAGAGTGCCAGGCCTTAAAAGAAAAGATAGAAGAACTGATACAGGCTGGACACTTGCGTCGATTTGTACAAGGCAGTCGCGCCACGAGGCGTTCCCCATGTCGGGAAGAAACGTCAAGGAAGAGGGATCACATACATCCAAGGGCAAGGGAGGATGATCGATGACAGGAACGATGCACGAGGAGGAACGACCCTCCAAAGGATGACCGAAGGAGGGGCGAGAAGTCATAAATACCATAGCTGGTGGATTTCCTGGAGGAGGCAGTTCAAACAACGTCAGGAAGAAGCATCTACGGGCGGTACACCAAGTTAACTTTGTTTTCGTTCGGCCAAGGATGCCACCTATCACATTCATAGATGAAGACTTCAAAGGGGTAGACTCCTCCCAGGATGACCCGATGGTGATATCGATCGACATCGACAATTTCACCATCATGAAGACCCTGGTAGACCAGGGGAGCTTGGTCGACATCCTCTACTGGAAAACCTTCAAAGCTAAGAGGATTCCAATAGAGGAAATGACACCCTACGACGACCACGTGGTTGGCTTCTTGGGGGAGCGAGTAGGTACGACAGAGTACATCAAGTTGGACACCACCTTCGGCCTAAATAAGGCGAGTAAAACCCTAAAGATCAAGTACTTGGTTATTGATGCCAACACCTCATACAACATTATGCTCGGACGATCGTCTCTCAACAAGCTTGGAGCGATCGTGTCCACCCAACATCTCGCGATGAAGTTCCCATCTCTGTCGGGCGACATCTTCACGATTCAGGTGGATCAGAAGATTGCAAGGGAGTGCTATGCAAAGACACTACGAGTGGAACCCACTCGCCAGAAGATCGTTGGCAGTCAATCACCTAGGCGTAAGATGCTTGGACGAGAAAGGTCTCCCCGAAGACATGTGCAGCCAGCTGAGCAAGCAGTCGCCATGATTGACCTTGACTCGCGAAATGTCAAACCAAGGCTTTAAGCGAAGGAAGAGTTGTGTCATGTCCCGCTCATCAACGAAGAACGATACATGAGTATCGACACAACAATGGCAGCTGCTGATGACGAGCTCATACATCAGGCTTTGAAGAAAAATATTGATCTTTTCTCCTGGACGGCCGCCGAGGTGCTTAGCGTAAACCCTGAGGTCATAACCCACATACTCTCAATCTACAAAGAGGCGCGTCGAGTTGCGTAGAAGAAGAGAAATCATGGAGAAGAGAAAAGGCTTGTGGCCAGAGCAGAGGCCGAGAAGCTCCTAAAAGTCGGGTTCTTCTGAGAAGCCCGGTATACAACCTGGTTGGCCAATGTCGTCATGGTCACCAAGTTCATGAATGTTTGGACTTGGGTTACCTCTAAAGTTCCCGCTACTCAATTTTCCTGCAATTGTTGGATGTGCGTGGAGTACAAAGACTTAAGCAAAGCGTTCCCGAAGGACTCCTACCCCCTGCAAACATTGACCGACTCGTTGATGGGGTAGCCGGGCACAAGGTATTGAGCTTCATGTACGTTTATTCTAGCTACAACAAGATAAGCATGCATCCTAGGGACAAGGAGAAAATAGCTTTTACAACCGACGGTGCAACCTACTTCTGTGAGGTAATGTCGTTCGACCTGAAGAACGCAGGAGCAACATACCAGCGACTGATGGATAAGATCTTCAAAGGGATGATCAGCAGAAGCGTGAAGGTCTACGTGGACGACATAGTGGTCAAATCCGACTTGTGTGACCAACACATCAAAGACTTGCAAGAAGTCTTTGATGCTCTAAAGAGGACCAACATGCGCATCAACCCTGAGAAGTGCGCATTCGGGGTCGAGGGGGGCAAATTCCTGGGTTTCATGCTGACCCACAAGGGATTCGAGGCCAACCCTAACAAGTTTAAAGCAATAAATGAAATGAGGAGTCCGAAGAACCTGAAGGAGGTACAACAACTGCTCGGCCGGTTGGCAACATTGTCCAAATTCGTTCCTCGGTTAGCCAAACGAATCAGACCAAAGGCACAAATGCTTCAAAAAACAGCAAAGTTAAGCTGGAATGAGATATGTGAAAACATTTTCAACTAGTTGAAGGAATTTCTGACATCACTGGCCGTCATCCAAAAGCCTAGGGAGGATCTGCCGATCGTGGTATACCTAGCAGTATCAGAAGAGGAGGTCAGTGCCACCTTGGTACAAGACATCAACAAAGAAGAATGCCCAGTGTACTTTGTCATTTGCAGGCTCCATGCGACCGAGACAAGGTACCAAATGATAGAGAAGGTAGCATTAGCACTGGTTTTGACCTCGACGAGGATGCGACCATACTTCCAAAATCACGCCATAACGGTAAAGACTAACTACCCTATATATAAAATATTGTCTAAACCCGACCTTGCAGGGCGAATGATAGGGGGGTCGGTAGAGCTATTAGAATTCGACATTCGGTATAAACCGAGAGGTGCCATCAAATCCAAGTGCTTGGCGGACTTCTCGACAGAACTAGCGCCGCAATCTGATGTCTTGACCGAATGGACGATGTATGTGGATGGATCGTCCAATAAGACCACCTGCGGTGCAGAGGTCGTCCTAGAGGGACCAGGGGACCTACTGGTAGAACAAGTCCTATAGTTTGCCATTAAGGTAACGAACAATCAGGCCGAATACGAAGACATCTTGGCCAGCCTCAACCTCACCCATGACCTCGGGGCATGCGAGGTTATATGCAAGAGTGACTCGCAGCTGGTCGTCGGCCAGATCAAAGGTGAATGAGGTTAAGGAGCCCCTACTCCAAGGGTACTATCACACGGTCGACAATTCAATCGCCAAATTCGATAAAGTCGTTATCGAACACATATGCCGACAGGATAATGAAAGAGCGGACGCACTGTCTTGCCTCGCAACCACAAAAAAACAAAGCCATCACTGGTCAGTTGTTCAGATCCATTTGAAGCAACCAAGCGTGGGGGATGTTGAATGCCTAGCCATTACTAAAATCGAAGCCCAATCATCCAATATCTGGAGAATGGAACCTGCAAACCGGGCGCCGAGAAAGTGATTAGGCTGCAGTGTGCCCAACACTCAACACCGCTCATGAAGTGCCTCACCAAAGAGCAAGCACAATATGTGCTACAAGAGATTCATGACGGAGCGTGTGGCAACCACTTTGGAACAAGAACCATGGCGGCCAAAGTTATCAGCGCAGGGTATTACTGTCCGACCATACAAGGTGATTGTGCAGAGTATGTGAAGAAATGTTTGAAGTGCCAAGAGTTTGGCCCGCTACATCACTCAAAACCGAAGGAGTTCCACAACATGACATCACCTTGGCCGTTTGCCATATGGGGAATGGATATCATCGATCCTTTCTCACCCGACAAAGGTTAGACGAAACACCTACTGGTCGTGGTGGACTACTTCACAAAGTGGATAGAGATCGAGCCTCTAACCTCTATATGGACTAGAAATGTCCAAAACTTTGTTTGGAAGAACATTGTTTGTCGGTTTAGGGTACCAAACACAATCATATCGGATAACGGACGACAATTCATCGACCGAGGGCTTCAGACTTTCTACGATGATCTCGGTATCAAATCTGTGACCAGTTCGATCGAACACCCCTAAACGAATGGTCAAGTCAAAGAAGCCAATAAAGTCCTCTTGAACGAGTTGAAGAAGAGACTTGGCGTGGCAAAGGGAAGGTGGACAGAGGAACTGCTCGAGGTCCTATGGGCATATCGGTGCACACCTCAAACGATGACACAAGAGACGCCCTACAGCCTCACGTATGGCACCGTAGCCATTATCCCAATAGAAGTGGGTGAGTCGTTCATTAGGCGGCAGTTGTTTGATTTATCCCTGAATCGAGAAAGCCTGGCGGTTGAACTTGGCCTCATCAACGAGCTTCATGACAAGAGCATAATTTGCGAAGCCACGTGCAAGCTTCAGGCAGTAAGAAGATACAACACGAAGGTTCAACCAAGAAGCTTCCACAAAGGCGACCTCGTCTGGAGGATGCGAAGCGACACTAGGAAGTCAGAAGACAAGTTCTCGTCAAATTGAGAAGGACCGTTTCGAATTCGAGAAGTAGGTGAAGGGGAAGCGTATTACCTAGAATGGTTATCGGTCAAAATTGTACCGAGGACGTGGAATGCCACGCATCTCAAATTTTATTTCAGCTGAACAATGAATAAAATTCACGCACTCTTTCCTCGCCCGGCAGCACCAACGGTTAGAGAGGTTTTAACGAGGTGTTTCCATCAAAGAAAGTGCAAACTATAAAATCAAGCTAAGAGGCACGGTTCGGCTAGGATGGAGCCTTAACCGACATACCCTCCCGAGACCCAAACACAAGTGTCGTTCAGGATGAAGCCTTAACTGGCATACCCTCCCGACACTTCATCCACATGGTTTGGCCAAGAAGAAGCCTTAACTGGTATACCCTCCCGAGACCCAAACATAAGTGTTGACTAGGATGAAGCCTTAAACGACATACCCTCCCAATACTTCATCCCCATGGTTCGGCCAAGATGTAGTTTTAACCGGCATTCCTTCCCGACACCCACTTGAGCGTATCGGTCCATCCCGGCTATAACCGAACGTGTGATTTAACTTATCTAAATTGCTTCAACAGCCGACCGCCAATTCAATTCTAATCATTAACTATCAAATTTTTAAAACTGTTGGGTTTATTAGTGTCAAAGTTCAAGAGGGGGGGGGGGTGAATTGAGCTTTTAAAATTTTCAAACAGATTCGGTCTTTTAACAAAACAGAGTAAAAGAATCGATTTATTTTGGAAATAACAGATTTATTTTTATGCTCACTTTAACAGAACAGTATTTCAATTATATGATTTTCAGATATTGGGAGAATTGATCAGCAAACAACGTTTCACATTAATATGCGCAGAAGAAGAACAAAGAGTTTAGTCAAGATACAATCTTTGAATATTAAACTTCACACTTGAATGAACCGTGCCAATTGATACACTTGATTTTCACAAAACAATATACTTACATTATAACCAAATTAGACACACAGATTTCAACAAGATATTCATATTGGTTTTCCAGAAATAAAAAACAGTATCAACAGACCCAGAAACAAAAGATTCAATTTTAATTGAACAAGTTTATTTTCTGTCAGATTAACACATGAAACAGTAAATGAGTGTAGAGATTAAGGAAGATTGAACACCACAAGATTATACTGTTTCACTCAAATGAGCAACATCCAGTCTCACCTTTCCCAAGGTGAAATCCACTAAAAAATAGTACAAGACAATTACACAACCTAATGTTCTTGAACCCTACAAGAACAAGGCATACCTAGCTGAAAAACCCTATTTCAGCACAACCAACTCTTCAAGAAACCCTATCAAGAAGAGTCTTACAACCACAATTACAAAGTATAGAATGATGAAATGAATACACCTGGAAAGAGAATGCAGAATCCTAAATAGACCAATAGAATAGATTGCAAAAACCAGTTACAACACTTCCAACCAAGCTTAGGACAAAACAAGAACAAGCACACCTTTTTTTTTTTAAACCTCTTTCAAGAACACGTGCAAATTCTCTGAAAACTTTCAATCTCTGTTTCAAACTCGTTTTCTCAACCCTAGTTTTAGTGAGTTATGACTCTCTTTATATAGGAAATGATTTATAACAGATTTTCAATTTTTTTAAAAAAAGATGTTATAAAAAAACAAATTTAAATTATAATGAATAGATTTATTTTCAAAAAGACAAAGAGAGATTTTTAAAAAGTTATCAAAAAACTTTTAAAAAACAAGGCACCAGTTAAAAAAGAATCTTGAGAAATAACAGATTCATTTTCTGTGCAGTAAAGCATATTTTGGGAAAAACATTTAGAAAACATTGTGCTTGATCTTATCACCTTGATAAGGTTTAAGAGGAGGGTCATGATGCAAAAAAACTCACTTTAAATACACTCTAACCTATATCCAAGACTACCCAAGTACAAATACAATCTTCAAAGCAAAACACACACTTTGCTACATCAAACACATTGACTTGAAGGAGCCACATCCATCTTCAACATAAACGACCGAGAGGGTCAACTTACACTAATTGGGTTAATTAGATTGGTCATTTTTAACTAACACCACACAGACCAACCGAAAGCAATAACTTGTGCAAATTTCCAAAAGAAACGACTGATTCCATTCATTGTAAGCAAAAGAGGATGTCACACCCCGACCTCAAGGGTACAAAACAAGAAGAGGATACAAAGACTAAAAACCTAAGCTATGGTCTTTAGAGAGAACCCCCCAAGCACCTCCTCTCCTCGTGACTTGGTGTTACGCGAGGGCGGGGGGGAGAGCGCCCCTGAAGGTGACTCTGGTGCGCCTTTCGATGTTGAGTTGCTCACCTTTCTCCAGGAGGTTCTTCAAGCCTTCCAAAACGGGGAAATGGAGAGCCAGGGTGAAGACCCCCTGCGAGGGCATGCCGCCAGAGGTCTTTGGGCCTTTCATATCGTATCCAGTTGCGCCTCGACCCAAGTTCTAGAACTGAAGGCTGAGATGTTAAAGCTGAGGGAAATGGCAAGTCAAGACGCGCTTCAAATCAAAAAGCTCACTCAGCGCGAGACCGCCTTGCATATAGAGTTGGCAGATCTTCGCCAAATTGACAAGGAGTCCAAGAGGCTCCTATTCGAGAAGTCTCAGGAAGCCCTGAGTGCTCATGCAAAGATTCTGCCTCTCCTAAACGAAGTCATTGCGCTGCAGGAGAAGGCTGAGGAGACGCAGGCCAAGATGGCCAGGCTGGAAGAAAGAGCAACCCAGCAGGAGGTGCGTCTTGACCAACTAGAGGGGGAGTTAGTTCGCAAGGACGAACTCTTCAGTGAGATTAAGAAGAAGCTCATCAGCGACGCAGCTGAAGCCTATGGTGTCGCGGGTTTGAGCATGCCATGGCTCAGGTTGCCTGTGTGCAACTTGGGGTGGACCTCTCCCAAACGGGCCTGACCAAGAGAATCGTCGATGGGCAGCTGGTTGACACCCAGGAGTAGCTCCTTCATTATTGTAACTTAACTGTTTAACCAACTATTTCAGAAAAATTCTATATATATTTGCTTGTTTATAAAATCTGTTGTATCTTAACATGCCCCTTTCTCGTTGTTAAGTGCTTTGTCTGACTTGCTTAGTCTAACAATGTCTTTAGGGCCTTAAGGACTTAGGTAGCACGCTTCTTTACTACTTGTTGACTTTGATCTTCGTAAGAGCCATGCCTACCCAAGCTCTCACTTCGCTCTAACCTTTGCCAAATGAAGGTAAGGGAAACGTCGTTCTCGACCTTGACTCATAGGTCAAGGGAGATCTTTAACTAGGTACCGCACCACTCTCAACCTCGTTTTTCAAGACAAGGGAGACCTTTACTGGTGATCCTGCCGACAACTCGGGCGTGGAGGAATCGCTTCGTAGCTCTCACTACCCCATCTACGTGACTTGTGTTATCTGTGAAATCACCCCCAGAACCTTCTCTAGGATCTCCAAGTGTGACCTGCAAAACACACAGACGGCGCCTTTAGCGGCCGTTTGCACTCCGACGATCAAGTTAGCCGACAGAACCACCAATAGAAAAACTGTGTGTGTTCAAAAGAATCCCTCTTCTCAGTCTCACTCTGATTCCCTTTTATCCTTCTCTTTGCATCTGTGCCTAACAGAATTCCGTTATGCTTTTCTGGCATGTGTCAGAATTCTGTTATGCTTTTCTGCAGAGTCGTACCTCCAGAATCAGTGAAACATGAGCGTCTGTGCGTGTCTGTGCTTGTCTGTACCTTTAGCGACACGGAGTGTATCTTTCTCTGGGTCGCGCCTCACTCAGATGGTGACACGTGGAGGCATGCAACTCACATCTAACCACACACGTACCACCCCCTGGAGGGCTCTAGCGCGTCTCTTTGTGCGCTTAAGTCATTCCCTTGCGGAGTAACTTAACGCGTTTCTTTCGCCTGGGTAAATCGCACACTCCCAGGAGAACGCCAGGTGTGGCTGGTCTAGGCACACTCACCAAGCATTGCTCTCTGCGTGAACGATTTCCCCTCCGTGGTGTCATGCACGTAATGGGTTGAGGGAGTCACCAATCACTGACCGGTTTACTAGCTCCCTCAGTCCACTCTCATGCACGACTCTACCAGCGAGCAACTCCTCTTTCTCCGAGATAGGATCACACGAGGTCCATGCGTAACGCTCTCGCTGGGAACCACAGTCCCAGTTTAACTGCGTGTAACATGAGACCCCGATGACCATGTACCCCGATGACTGATCGGTGCTCTCTTGCTTCTCGCGTTCTGCCCCCAGGTGTTCATCTGGGAACTGATCGGTCGGTGGGCACTCGGTGTGACCACCGATCACCGTTCTGGGTGATTTGTCCCTTGACTTCTCTGCCACCTGACCTGTCGGTGGCCACTTGGTTACTGACCACCGATCACCGCTCTGGGCGATCACCTCCCTGATCTCTCTGTCACCTGGTCCACGTGTCACCCTGCGAGTGGTCCACGTGGTTATCTGCTGCTGACGTCATCGACTACTGATGACCGATCGGATCAACTGGAAACTAAGTTGTTCTCGACCTTGCCTTACAAGGCAAGGGAGGTCTGCACTTAGCTGGACTCGACTTTCCCACATAAGGATAAGGGAGACATGTAACTAGGACCCATACTAGCCTTGCCTCACAATACAAGGAAGTGATCCTTCTTTCTGACCTCGCCCTAGCCGTATAGAGGCAGGGGAGGATTTTAACTGGCAACTATTTTTTCTCGACCTTGGCGTTCTCATACAAGGGGGAGGCTCACTAAGAACCATGCTCTTCCCAGTCTTGGTGTTTCTAACCCGAGGGAAATGCTCATTTTACTGACTTCGTTCTTACCGCACAGGGCAAGGGAGGATTTCTCTGGTGAACCATACTATTCTCAGCCTTGGTGAACTCACACAAGAGGGAGGTTCACGGAGAACCATACTATTCTCAATCTTGGCATATCAAACCAAAGGAGAGGTTCGTTTTATTGACCTCGCCCTATTTGTACAAAGGTAGAGGAGGATTTTAACTTTAACTGACCTCGTCCTCGCTGTATAAAGTCAAGGGAGGATTTCAATAAGTGAACTCATCCTTGCTATATGAAGTCAAGGAAGGATTTTAATAACTGACCTCATCCTTGCTGTATGAAGTCAAGGGAGGATTTCAATAACTGACCTCATCCTTGCTATATGAAGTCAAGGGAGGATTTTAATAAATGACCTCATCCTTGCAGTATGAAGTCAATGGAGGATTTTAATAGTTGACCTCATCCTTGTTGTATGAAGTCAATGGAGGATTTTAATGGTTGAACCATACTATTCTCAGCCTTGGTGAACTCACACAAGAAGGAGGCTCACTAAGAACCATATTGTTCCCGGTCTTGACGTATCAAACCAAGGTAGATGTCCGTTAACTGCACTATTAAAATATTTCTCTTTAATTGAATAACTGAAATCTTTATTGGGCGTCCTTATTAAAAAACCTTTATGAAGGAAAAAGAGTGTCCCCTAAAACTGTGTACAATGCAATAATCTTAACTGAAATAAAACTTAAGGTTGGTCGTGTTCCATGTACGAGGGGTTGCTCCACCTTCTAGAGTCTCGAGTTTGTATGCTTCATTCCCAAGGGCCTGTCACGCGGAAGGGACTAGTCCACTTGGGAGACAACTTGTTTTCTAACTGGTGAGGGTGGTCTCCTCGCATTCCCATTCCCAGGTCGGTGACCTAGAACTGTCGACCCTGATCTCCCTCTCTAGAACCTCTTCTACAGGCTTGGGTCGTTGCTCCCGGGCGACCTCTTCTTCCCTTGGAGGTTGGGTGGTGACTGAGCACACTCCTCTTTTTGTCTTGAGGTTGTTCTCATAGCACCTTTTGGCCTTCTTCTGATTAGACTTCATGGTGATCACGATTCCTTCAAGGGAAGCCAATATGCCTCGACGAGGTCACTCCTCTAATCATGTTCAAAGTAGGTATGTCTAAAAGAATGTTGTAGGATGAAGGAGCGTTAACGACAAGGTACCTGATGTTGGCAGTGTGGGAGGCTGCACCATCAATGAAGGTTGTCTGCGACCCTATGTGCCCCCGCACTTCCACCTGGTCTCCTGCGAAGCCGTACAGACATCCAACGTAAGGCCTCAGCTGGTCGGGAGACAGCTGCAACTTGTTCAAGCTCAACCAAAACATCACATCGGGCGAGCTTCCTTGATTAATTAGGACACAGTGCACCTTCCTTCCTGTTGTCACCACTAAGATCACCACGAGATCATTATCGTGCGGGACCACGTCCCACAGGTCAGCCTTGGTGAAGACAAGGTCGGGCTTGAGCGTCATGTCTGGTCCTTGAGCTTCAACTTTCATCACTCCCCTGGCGTACTATTTGCATTGGGAGGCGGTACACCCTCCTCCAGAGAATCCTCCTGCAATGGTGTTGATTTCCCGAGCACCCCGTGCCCCTGATCTCTTGCTGGAGCCGCTTTCGTCAAAGCCCCTTGCGACTCTTGCAGGTAATCTTTCAAGAAGACACCCCTCACCAGTTCATCTAACTAGAAACCCAATGCCAGACAACTGCGTAGGTTGTGGCAAATAGCTTGGTGGAACTCACACCAAGCGGTTTTACTGGGCCATAGCCTCTTTTTAGTATTTTGCGGGGGCTTTAGTCTGCTGGACATGTCAGGGATGACAATTAGCTCTTTAAGGTCCACCCGGAAATTGTGTCTGGGTGGAGTGTTTTCTCTCGTGCGTCCCCTGGTTTGGGGCTTCCTTGCTTCGTTCGACGGCTGTGCTCTTGGGGCCTTTGTTTCCGTTGTGGCCTTAAGTACCCTCATGGGCTGAGGACGACCTGTTCCTCGAGGTCAGACAGGGCCAACGTTACTGCGTTTTTCTGTGACCTGATCCTCTGTGACGATGTGTGCCATGGCCCGACGCCTGATCTCGCAAAACGTCTTTGGGCAGCATCTGATCAGCGAGTCGCTGAAGGGTTCTGGTAGCACTCCTTTGGTAAAGGCGTGCACCATCATGGCTTCGTCCTTGGTGTGTAGCCTCAACACTTGTACTCTAAACCTGTTTAAGAACTCTTTCAAGGACCCTCTTTGTTATTGCTTTACGTCAAAGAGATCGTAAGAGATCGGAGGGGGAGCCCTGTTGACAATTTACTGTTCTCTGAGCAGCATTGAGAATTGGTCGAATGAAGTAATGTGTCCGTCAGGGAGGCTGACGAACCAGTCCAACACTGCACCTGCCAGCATACTCATGAATAGCTTACAATACACGACATCGGAACATCCTGAAAGCATCATCTGGGTGTAGAACGCTGTGATATGCGCCTCTGGGTCCTCTACACCTGTGAAGGTGACCTTCAACCCCATGGACGTGGCTGGTATCATGGTGTCCATGATTATTTGAGAGAACGACATGGGGGGAGCCTTAACTGGCAACGACGGGGCTCGCTCATCCATTGTACGTTCTACAAATTCCTGCGTAGTTCCTCATTGGTTCTGCGCAACTCTTCATTGTTCGCTTGCGATCTGGCCAGATCAACCTGGAAACGATCCTGGTCGACTCTGGATGCTGCTACCGGCTCCTGAAGGGCGCGTATGGTCTCCATGAGTTGTTGCATGGAGACGTTGTCCTCTCTTGAGGGTGCGGAAGATCCTTGTCTTGTGCTCCTCATGCTGCTGGTGTCTTTCAAGACGATTGCGGATGGGACCTAGTTTTATCAGGCCCCATAGTGGGCGTCAAATGTTCTCGTCGGTTGACTCGATTGCCGGTTGACTTGAACAGTAGTCTCTTGCCCGCCTTTCTCCACCTGTGAATCGAAATTCCTAGGGTTGAAGAACGTTTCGCTGCAAAGACAAAAGAGCGCCCTAGCGGCCGTTTGCACTCTGACGCTCAAGTCAGTAAGGGCTAGAGAAACAGTAATGCGTATAAGCATTTTCAATCTTAGGAATGTCGTACCTTGCTAGGGTTCTTACCACCCTATTTATAGGTTGTAACTAGGGTTACTTCTGCGATGCTCCCACGTCTCTTAGTGGGCTTAGGGTTCCTGGGAGAATGTCCTTGCGCCGCTATCACACAATCTTAGCGTAATCTAGCGCATAGGACTTCCCTTTTAAGGAGTGCAAAGACTTAACAGCGTAGCCGCCAAGGTACCTATTCATGTACCAACACTTGCGACATCACCTATTTTGCGGGTGCCCTAAGTATTCACGTGCCATGCATGCAGTCTATCCCTAGAAACCCTAACCTTAATGGGCCTTAGCGCCTCCAAGGAACACTTGCTTGTGTCGTACCCGAATGTACCATACACACCCCATGCATGATCCTCTCGTGACTTAGGTATTTTTTGGTATCTAGGTGTTAACCCATGTTAACTCATGCAATCTGTGGGACCCAGCTTACGTGGCCCACCATTGCTATCAATCCACCGATGTCTGATGTCTGATGTCTCTCTCTTAGGTCGATGACTGAGGTCAGGCCTGTACAGGTAGTAACAAATATTTGATGTTCTAGACTTATATTCCTTTTCTAATTTTATTAGGCTTTTTATAGGTTGTGTTTCATATTTAAAAATCCATACGTATTTCCTACCGAAGTATGCACGTCATTGATCAAGAAGTTTTAATGAATTCAATGTCTTGAAGATTTGAAATTGTGTGTGAGTTTGTTTCGGTAGATTTTGATGTATAACTTTGCATTACATTATGTACCGCCCTGGTAGTCGGAAGTGATGACGTGGCATCAAGCTACAGTATCGGCGTGTTGACAAGACGCCAGGTTGGCAGAAGGGAAAGAAGTCGGGGGGCTCGTGAAGTCGCCAGTTATTAA
>Ga0123341_1000639_pt1 | contig 22740 bp, 16 predicted proteins | sample Turbeapinknodule_FD_89959 | JGI IMG/M metagenome (GOLD analysis project Ga0123341, IMG submission 89959) | Root nodule microbial communities of legume samples collected from Mexico - Turtle bean Mexico pink nodule | ecosystem: Host-associated > Plants > Roots > Nodule | place: Mexico: Nepantla...
AAAGACTAAATCGCCCTTATTAGTTTTTAAAATTCCAGAAATATCCTTAACCTAAAAAAACCCTAAAGAGGTGCAGGCAAGGATGCTCTCTTGCGCAGCCGTGTCTTTCATGTTCCAGCAGCAGCACGCTTTCATGTTCTAGTAGCAGTGCGACACCTCCAAATCCTTTTCCTTCAATCTTACATTTTTTTTTGGTAATTTAGAGTGTTCTTGACAAAGGTAAGTAAATTTCTTTGCTTTCGGATCTGCACATCCATTTTTTTGTGGATTTTTGTTTTCGTAAGTATTTTCTTCCATTCCAGATTTTAGAATCTGATAGAATTTTGGATCACAAAATACAGTAAAATCTCGAATTTTTGCTTCTGGTAAAATCCCGAATTTGTGGATCTGGGAAGGTTCCGAATTTGTGGATCCGGATTTGTGTTTTTATGGTTATCCTTTCTTCAACATATAAAACTTCATCAAAATATTTTTTCTATCTTCAAATATGATTTTCAGTGAGCTTCTTTTTTTTCTTCTTTTAATATTTTTTTTGCTCTATAGTTTATTTATATTTGTTTAGTAATGATACAATGCTTTTTTTCTCTCTTTTGGTTTCAATAGAATTTTATATTTGTTGTTTTTTGTTTGTATTGGTTCTACATCTTATTCATTAGTTTGTGATTTGGTTTAATTTGAATGGTGTAATTGAACAGTAATGGTTAAGACTAGGGGAGGAGGTTCACAAGGTGATCGTCTACGTCCCACAACCTCTCTTAAAAGAAGACATGTTAATGAAGATGAAAAACATGAAGAACATGGATAATGACTTCTCAATATCATCATCATCCCACACATAAACCCCATCATATAATTCTTGTTCAAATTCATCACTACTGTCCATGCTTTTACAAATAAAAAAAATGAAACAAAATAATTGCATTTCGGATCCATGAATCCATAAGTCAAAAACATTATTCCGGATCCAACAATCCATAATTCAAAAAGACCATTCCGGATTCAGGAATCCAGAACACAAAAAAACAATTATGGATTCATAAACCCATAATGCAAGTGATGCATTCCGGATTCAGGAATCCATAACACAAAAAAACAATTCCAGATTCACCAATCCGTAATGCAATTTAGGCTTCCAGATTCAGCACTCTAGAAAACAACAATTTATGACCTTTTACCTTCCAGAACACCCCCTCATCTGGAAAACACAATTTAATCAATTCCGAATTCATGAATCCGAAATATATTACCGGATCCCGATATCCGGTAGCCCCTTTTGAAATTATAGGTCAAGGTTAATGTTGGAATATTTAAAATTGTGGGGTCCAGGAAGAAAAACGTGGGATGCAGGAAGAAGAAGCCTAGCCTATAAAGTAGGAGTGACAATGTGGGGCGAACTCACTAATCTAGCCCGCTGACCCGCTTTGGCCTGCTTCGCATAACTCGCGGCTCGCGCGGACCAACAGCAGGGCGGGCGGGTTGACCCGCTGACCCACGTAAATAAAAATAATAGTTATATTTATTTATAAAAAAAAACATACCTCATTCACTCATAATTGCGGTGTGACCTTTATTTTATTTTATTTAAAAAAATTGAATTTAATGTACTAAAAAAATGAATGTTTTATTTTAATCATTTAAAAGATATAGTATAAGAGTGATAGTGGATTTAGTTTTAAGTAAAATCTTATATTTAAAGTTTGTTAATAGAAAAATAATATAAAGAAGAGATTTCAGTATGATAGTTAAAAAATTAGTTATCTTCATTAAAATATTTTGTAGCAAAATTTTGATAAAATATTCTTATATATTTACATACATATATAGAAAAAAAATAGATGCAAAACAAAACTTTAATTATAAAGACATCATTTGAAAAGAATAACAAAAATAACCATTATTTTGCAAGTGCTGAAAATGATATTTTTATCTATACCCTAAATGCTTTGTAAAAATACTATCTATGTTCATCACAACAAACTGGTAGAGAGAGCATAAATCATTGCATACATCAAAAGACACTACCATATCTAGTAAATAAAAAATGTGATCTTTTGATCATAAAGACATTGTTTGTCTCTCAAGCCAAGAGTGACTTTTTTGTTTAAAGTGTAGGGACAACGGACTCTAGAAGGTATTGAATGAAGTTTGAACTCAATTAACGAGTCTAATAACAAAATAAAAATAGCATTTAACCGGCAAAAGAAGTATAACACATATTTATGCTGGTTCACCCTATCCCTTAGGTTACGTCCAATCCCTTTAAGCAAAGTACTTAAGAACTTTTCACTAAACGAATTTCAAACCTCTTCAGGACAAATATTATACATCTCTGTAGGTAAAAATATTATTCAATTTTCAGGTACACCGAGTTTCAACACCTCTCCAAGTAAACTAGTCATAAGCTCTTCCTAAGATTAAGACATCTCAAAGTATGAGAAAAACACTCTCAAAATAGAAAATAATGTAAGTTCATAGGGTGAAGGATTTACCAGATTTAGTTCATAACCCAACTCACTAAACACTTTTATGTAGCAAACACAATCTATACAAGGCACAACTTTCTTTTTTCACAAACAAACTTTTATTTCACTTGATATTATTCTTGTATATCACTTTTGTGTTCTTCATCTTTGTCTTCAAGATCTTTATATAGCTTGCAATATGCACTTTACCATATATTTGTTAGACGCTCCATTTGGAAACTTTTACACTGAATCATTTCTTGTGTGTCTTAAACGTGTGTAGTAATTTGAAATATTTCTATCTGTGTACAAATACGAACATTGATGCTTTTCATCCTCTTAACTCGTATATTCGAATTTGCATTGTTGTATTTTCTTCGTGTTATTATATGCTTTATAAGAAAACTTCACCTTTGATGAAATCTTTGCGTCTTCGACTAATTATCTCATATTTGAACTTTGAAATATTTCTTTATCTATAGATAATTGAATGTTGAAGTTTTACACATTTCCATAATCTTTTGTCCTTTTCATATTAGATGTTTTAAAAGGAATCTTGTGATCTAAAGGTCGCAATGTGTCTTGAGCATTTGTTCTATTTTTGAAATCTTTCTATATTTATAAATCTTCAATCATTAAGGCTTGACGATTTTTCTCACCAACTAAGCAAATCACATACTATAACTCCTTCATTTTTCAATTAAATGCTCTAAAAGAAAACTTTGACTTTAAATTCTTTTACATGTCTAAGTGTTATAAGCATTATTTCATAAAATGAACCTTCTATTCTAGAGTTTTCACTGTTAATATATTTTTCAAAAACTTTCTAAGTCTATATTAAGTTTTAAATGTTAAAAACAATCAGACTTTACTCACGATTTATTTCATCAAAACATAATTTCCTAAAACATTTTAAGAATGATTTGAATATAAAACCTTATCTAAAATTTCGGGAATCGGTTTTCTGAAATTTTTGAATTTTGGTTTTCAAAATTTGTTTTCAGATTGTATTTTTTTATTCCAAAATTAATTTTACGGAATAAAATTTTATTTTTTTTAATTGTATGGAATTTCATTTTTGGAACACAAAAATCTATTTCAATTATTTTTCTCTAAAATGTATTTTCTAATTCTGAATTTTAAATTCTATTAAAATTTCAAAAATTAACGTAATGTAGGTGAAAAATCATCACGTGCAGAAAGCAAGGGCCCCAGAAAAATCTACCCAAACAGTGATTACATCAGAGAGCAACGTCCCAAAATGGGGTGGTGGATTTAGTAGAACAAAAGATGTAGATAGCCATTGCTTTTTATTTTCACTAACCGTTAATTTATTTTCTCAAACTGGGGCTTTTCTTGCAGTGCATGTCCCTTCGCATTCCATTTCTCGCCATGGATTCTCCTCTTCCCGTTCATGTTGCCGATGCCGACAACGAGGTAAATTGCGATGCTGAATTTGGGACTTCTTCTCTACCAGTAAGATTACTTCCAATGCAATGCTCTTTCATCTGTAGTTGGCTTGCTCAGAGTGTGCTTGTAAAGTTGCATTCAACGTTCGTGTGGTTTTGTATTAATAATTTGCTTTTCAGAGTGATTTACTCAGCGAGGATTGGAAGCAGAAATTAAGCATGCTTTTGAATGATCAGAGTAAGCAAGAGTTGATCTCAAGGGAGAAAAAGGATCGCCGTGATTTTCAGCGAATAGAGGCTTTGGCCAGCAACATGGGGTTGTATAGGTATTTTTCCTATTCCTATTCTCATGGTAACGAGCTTTTGTTTAATTGAAATTATTAGCCTATTCAGAAGTTAGAATTTTAAGTCATCGTCATTTTTTTCTTGTTATTTTTCTCTCTTAGAAGTCTTACCCTGAATTCTCAGAGTTATAATTCTTAACTGCATTTATATATGGCAGCCATATGTATGCGAAGGTTGTTGTTGTCAGCAAAGTCCCTCTTCCAAATTACAGATATGATTTGGACGATAAACGTCCCCTTAGGGAGGTATGTTGACTTGTTACGTCATGTGCTGTTGACTTTTCTGAATCATTTTGTGGATGATAAGCATTGATTGGTTTAGATAAAGTTTCGTACTGCTAATTTTATTTCACTGGAAAACTTACGAGCTCTGTCTTTGAGACACTTTAGTAAAGCTTCATGAATTGGCAGGTGAACCTACCTACTACTGTGTTAAGGCAAGTTGATGGATATCTTCAAGAATACCTAACCCAAAAGTCAAGAAGGAAGGAAATCTTTTCAGATTTGTGGTGTGCAAGGCCACGGGACAGCGGTAGTATTGGTACAGAAGAAGGGCTTTTTGAGCCACCTCAGTCACTATCATCCAGTAGGGCTGTAGTGGAGAGAATTCTCTGTCAGAGAAGTTCAGAAATGCGTGATCAGCAAAGAGTTTGGCAGGTCATCTTAACTGAATACAAAATTGTGGCCTTATTCTCCTTTCCAGATAGACTTTATATTCATATTTATTTTATTTCTTTATGTTTTCTTCATAATTCAGATTTTAAGCATTTTTTTGGCAGCTTCTAAGTCTGTTTGTGTACGATGGTTATACAAACCTTGTCCCTAATCTTCTGCATTCCTTGTAAGATGTTTAAAAGTGTCTTTCTGGGTTGTAAGTGGATAAAATAAATAGAGCTCTTCCCATGATAGTTTTAAGATTTCTATGTGCATTTGCTCCATGTTGAGGGGTTGGTATTATTGCCATTTGTTGTAGTGCTAGGATATATGAAAGATAATATGATAAAAGAAGGTCCATGGAGAGGTATGATGTCGTTTTTTGAAGATGGGATAAAATGTCTTAGGAGATGATCAAAATTTTTATGTGGTGTTGAAACAAGGTTATTAAAATTTTTAGGCCTAATTGCATTTTAGTCCCTTAGATATCGTATCATAATTGTACAATTTTGGTCTCCAAGGTTCTACTTGAACAAATTAGGCCCTCCAATTATCACAACTGTGCAATTTTGATCTCTCCATCAGTTTTTCGTTAAGTATTTTACAGAATTTTCTGAAGTAGCACTAGATGATGACATGGCAGTTGACATGTTGGCTAACATATATGCTGACAGCTGAATTACACTTTTGGTCCCTCCAGTATCATAACTGTTTAGGAACCAAGATTGAAATTAAGGCATGACAACATTGTGTTAGGAAACACGACAATTGTCATGCCAACATCCTTATCACATCATCAAAATCAGTTAATACTTAATAGAATGACAAAGGAAAGACTGAAATCGCACCATTACAGAAGAATGCTTGAAAGAGCCAATTTGCATAATTTGAATATGCAGGACCAAAATCATGTAATTGTGATACTTAAAGAGACTAAAAGTGCAGTTAAGTCAAATTTTTAATTTATCAAAACCTGGTTAGAAAGTCAAAATATAATATTCTTAGTAGTTGACAAGAACAATAGGATGGAATGGAGATCCAACATAACAAATTAATTTTATTTTTCAACAGAAGTCTTAATCATAACTATGTAATGGTAGCTATGAATTTTTTTTTATCAAATCGTTGTGGAGTAGCATATTTGAAGTCTGGTTGCTAGTTTTCATTGAGGTTGAGTCTAAGCTTTTGGGCAATTCTATTTCTTTATTAGAATTTATAAAATTTGTGCTTATCCGATTCTAGTTTACTTTCTCTTTGAGGCAACCTGTAATTGCTAGGAATCTTGCGCCCAAGGTTGAGCTTAATTTTGGTTGTAATGAGTTAAAAAAAATGCCTTGGTGGCGGTCATTAATTTCTGTATTTTATCCAGGAAACAAAAGTACTGTTTGTGTATGCTTCAGTTAGCTGTCCTTTACCATTATCTGTACAAGTTGTACAAGAGAAAAAAGTTTTAATTTTAATGTCTTATCTTTCCATTTCAGGAATCTCCAGATGGAAGAAAAATTCTGGAATTTCGTAGCAGTCTACCTGCTTATAAGGAGAAGGAAGCCATATTATCAGCCATATCAAGGAATCAGGTTTGTTGAAATAATATATTTTGTTAATGCTTAGTGACTAACTACACCTTATAGATATTGGAAGCCCCTCTTACTTTCATTTGGATGCTAATTTGTTTGTATTTGATTTTTAAATCTGTTTTTGTGTGTACAGATTTTTTTTACCTTATTTTCTTTTATTATGAGTGTTATAAGGTCCAACAAATGCCAAACCTGAAGGTCAAAATGGATGCACAATCACATTTAGTTTTTATTATTTTATGTTTATTATTGCTTGTGGACCTTTTGTGGGATTTTACTGCAATCCTGCCTTATACACTACCTTCACCGGAAAACAGGGCAATGAGAAATGAAGTTTTCTATTCTTTTATTGTCTTCTGTTATTTTAGAGTAGTGGTAGCTTTAACCTAACACATTGGTGCTTTCATCAATTGTACACATGCCTCCACAAAACCCTTCCATAGACACCAATGACTCTCTCAAAGCCATCCATGAGTTGCTTTACGCTATGCAAGCTCACATGGAGACTCAAGATACTCGTCATCAACCATTAATAACAATCAATGGATGCACCACATGACAATATCTGTGGTAGCATGAATGCTGTCATAGATTAGGTCTCTTCTATATCCCTAATATTTCCACTAATAGCACAAATCCCATCTCCTCTTCAAGCCTGACACCTTTCAAATTTGGGTTATCTCAATCTCTTGTTGAGCCACACCACCCAACCCCTTACTATTGTTAACCCCTCTTATGGTATGCCTTATTCCTTTGGTTTTGGCCAAACCATGACTTCCAGTGTCTTCTCCTAACCCTCTTTGTCTCCTATATTTGCAATCCTATCCTACCCTGTCATATAACCCAACCCTCCCAGAATTCCTAAATACCCTTTACCAACCAACTTTCCCATCCCAACCTTGCATCACTATGAGCCCCTAAACTGCAACTGGCCACCTTTGATAATACTAAACCCTTAGACTAGTTATTTCTAGTAGATTAGTTCTTTTCCCTCTACTAAGTTTCCTTTGACCAATGTATCCACATGGCTTCCTTTTACATGTGAGTGTTGTGTCAATTTAGTCAATGTAATTCCTTCACTAGGGTAATATAAATTCATATTTGGTTTGTCTTACAAAAACCACCTAGCATCACTCTTCAAACTTCACTAGTACGACTCAATGGCTGATTTCTAGGCATCGTTTGAAATTTTTGCAAAAAAGTCTTGGGTATACCCACGATGCCATCCTAAATTGTTTCCTTCTAGGCTCATTTTGGATATCATATGTGAACTCGTCATACAATGCCCAATCTCCTTTTCTCATGCCATTGGCCTAGCCAAGCTTATCGAAGCCAAATTAAAAGATGCCAACCCATGCAATGTTCACCTCTCACCTCTCATTACCACCACCACCACCACCACCACTCAATTACTTGCACCCCCTCCCTTCTAATTTGCAACCTCCATTTCCATACACCACCCTCTTCCACCCCTACCTAATAGATGTCTCATTGTTACTCAATTTTAAGAGTGTCATTGTAATTTATTTTAATAAATAAATAAAATATAATAATGTAATAAATTATTAATAATTATTTTTAAGAATATTTTATTCAATTATCATATTTTATTAGTAGTTGTTAACCATGTAACTAATTTCCTTTACAATTTACTATGCTTATTTTTTATAGTAAGAAATTACAATTTAAAAATATATTTAATTATATTTTAATCTATTAAAGTTTATAGAACTATGATAAATTAGTAATAATTTAATATTTGTGATTGTTTAATATTAGTAATTGTTAGAATAGGTATTAAATATAGGTAGAAAGTAGTTCTATTGGAAAGATGCTATATGTTTTACCTATGAGTTGTTCACTTATTAGCATTAAGTTCACTTATTAGCCTTTCTCTTGTACCTTTTGGTGTTCTTGATGTAATTTTCCTCTATGAATAACAAAGATTAGTTGAGAGATAATCAATCACCTAAGCTTTTTTTTATCATATTTTCAGTCTTAAGTTGGTATCAACGCGGGTCGATCCCAATCTGCTAGTTTTGTGGTTGTTCACCGTCGTCTCTCCCTAGTCTTTGTTTTTGTACAACGAACACTTAATTTGGTTAATGTCATTGAGATACAATGAATACATTGCATTTTGTTGTCGATTGCTGCTGTCGGCTACTTTTTTCTCCAACGACCATCAAATGCGTCTTGCCGTGCGACGTCCAACCCATTTGGTCACGTCCCTTAATTCTCCGCCATCCGTAGCGTGTCAGCTCCATCGCTGCAGCTCAGCGCGTGAAGGTCACGTGCCACCTTCCTGTCAACAAAACAACTCAGCGTCTTCTCTACAAGGTTCGCTGTTTGTCCTTGTTTTGACCCTTGTTTCTTCAATTTGAAGTTCGCTAGCCAAGCACAACCTTTCACTAGTTTGTCAAAAGGTTGCATCTCTCGAACCTTGGAATTTTAATGTCCATGGATAATTGACTTAGGTGCTTTCAATCACATTTTTGTTAATGCTTCCTTATTTTCTTCCATTTCTCGTCCTAAAATTTCTCATGTTATTATTGAGAATATTAAGCCTAACTCAACCTCACAAAACCAACTTCTAAGGTGAGGTTTGCACCTACTTATATATTATAATTTGGTCATATCTCTAGTCAACGTGAGATCTCTAATACACTTAGAGACACCATATACTCAAATACCATATTAAAAAGTGGAATACTAAACCTAACACAAACTCACAATATCTGCTTGTAAGGTGAGGTTTGCACCCACTTATAGACTATAGTTTGACTATATCTCTAGTCGATGTGAGATCTCCAACACACCCATTCACATCAAGGACTAGAGATCTTGAGTATGGGACTTGATATTTGTGAGTGATTTGATAGTGGGTGGTACCATAGACCCAACAAACTTCAATAGGGTAAACTCTAATGCCATCTTAGAAACTAGATTTTATGCCTAACTTAACCTCACAAAACCAACTTGTAAGGTGAGGTTTACACCCATTTATATATTATAATTTAGTTATATCACTAGTCAGATATGGAATCTCTAAGAAAATGTCAGTGGGGATAACATGGTAAAGGAATTGATGATTTTGAAGAAAAGGAAGATGGTTACAAGATTGATGGAAAAAGGAAAGTAAAAGGGATAAAGGGTCTTTTAATTTTTAAATATTACAATTGCGGTTAAAAACTGTCACTATGTTAATTATGCATGCCAAAGTAGTCTACAAAACAACAGTTTTTAACCTCTATTATGTTAAAATTATTAACAACACTCGTACTAACGAAAGTATCATTATGCTAGCGGTAAACGGAGATAGCGAAAAAGGAGGAGAGTAGGAGGCAATGCAAAATGTGATGATGGTGTGCGCGGTGATGTGGCAGAAATCCTAAGCTCCATGTTTGATTAGCTATGTGACGACTCCATGACTTAGAGTGTGGCGGCCTTATGACTTAAAGTGGTGTGTGTGAAACCCTAATAATTTAAAAAAGATGCAATAAAACCCTGAAATGAATTGGGCAATGCCGTACCCAGTGCAATTGAAATGTTATAATATCCTATACACAGCAGCCAGTACCCATGACTTAGAGTGGTGTGTGTGGAACCCCGATAATTTGAAAAAAGATGGAACAAAACCCTAAAATGAATTGGGCCATACCATACCCGTGCAATTGAAATATTATAATATCCTATACACAGCAGCCAATACCCATGACTTAGAGTGGTGTGTGTGGAACCCTAATAATTTAAAAAGCTGCAGCAAAACCCTCAAATAAATTGTATTACAGTTATATTTTTGTATTTTTTTAAAATTATCTATATGTATATATTAAATTTCTTTTGATCGCAATGCATCCATTATAACATGTTATGGTTTCCGTTATAACTTTATAAAGGATTTGCGGGATCCCTGATATTTTCCGTTATCCAATATTGATAATATTGCTTTAACATTGTCAAAGACTAATTGAACTTTTTAAAAGATAAGGACCAAACTAAATCTAATTGAAATGATAAAAGACTAAAAGTTAGATAGTCTTACGAATTTTAATTGTAGTATAATATATATACTAAACAAATATTTATTTATCGTCTTATTCATTTATATGTAAGTAAACATTTATCCTTTGCAAATGTCTGTGCTATTTCTAATGTTTACATTACTTCTAACGTTTTTCTTTGTTGAAATCTGTTTTCTTATGGTCAGTGCTTGTTAAACAATCTTTATAAAGTTGTTGAGTGAATGTTAGATGTATACCTCAAGATGCTTCAATGAGTCACATATTCCATCTAACTTGATAATTATATCATTGAAAAGTAGAACGTGCTTTGTAGTATTAATTTGAATCTTTTTAATACTTGGCTTCTCAAATTCAATTTTAATTATTATTTACATACTTTTCAGGTACTTATCATTTCGGGTGAAACAGGTTGTGGAAAGACAACACAAGTTCCGCAGTTTATCCTAGAATCTGAGATAGAATTACTTCGTGGAGCTGTGTGTAATATTATTTGCACACAACCAAGACGCATTGCAGCAATTTCTGTTTCTGAAAGAGTTGCCTCTGAAAGAGGAGAGAAATTGGGTGAAACCGTGAGTTTTACAAAGACAATTACTTTTAATAACTGTTCCAATGTAATCATTTTCTTTATTTAGTATGTTGGAATTTAGAGTTTCCATCTATCCTTTCTTTGACTTCTTTTGTGAAAGGTTGGATATAAAGTTAGACTTGAAGGCATGCGAGGGAGAGATACCCATGTTCTCTTTTGCACCACAGGCATCTTATTAAGAAGATTACTAGATGATAAAAACTTAAAAGGCATAACTCATATTATTGTTGACGAAATTCATGAGCGTGGGATTAATGAAGGTATATTTCTGAACTTGATTGTATATTTTTGGGTTTTTGGAAGATTTTTTATGATAAATGCTATTGCAATTTATTTTTTTCTTTGTGACAGATTTTCTGCTTGTTGTCCTTAAAGATCTTTTAGCTTGCAAACCAGAACTGAAACTGATTTTAATGAGTGCTACCCTTGATGCCGAGCTCTTCTCTTCATATTTTAATAGTGTTTCAACTATGAAGATTCCGGTATGTTAAATAAAATGAATGACAGCTTGTTTATGTTGGCAAAGCGATAATTAGTATACTTGGTACATAATCATGAATCTTAGTGACAAATTAGTGATTTTTATCTTTAACATATAGCCTGTAAAATGTCTTGTATTATTATGTATTAATGATTGAGTGAGTTACACTACTCAAGTCTTTATACAATTAGATTAATTGAACTGCAATCTTGTTAGTTGAGATTGCTAACTGTTCTACTACAGGCTCCAGCTGTTCTAACATCTAACAGAATGACAGCTGGCTAACTTTTCTTCATATGCATAACCTCAAATACCATAGTAACATAGAGAAATGTACAAAAAAAGGGGGGGGGGGGACCAAACTTGACCCACTAATCCCTAACCCTATAAAGGGCAAATCAAATCTATCCCTGAAAAACTCAGGACAAATGAAGGCTGATACTAGAAAATTGTCCCAAGTATAACATGAGATCTAGTGTCCAACTCAACAAGTTTTTCAACATAATGATTACTCTCTTTAAAAATATGTGAAAAATGAATACACAGTATTACTATTTACAAAACAATTCAACCATCTACTACGAAGATCCCAAAGAATAATAGAAGTATTAGTCCAAGCTTGAATAACAAGTTGAGAATCACACTCAATTCAAAGATTAGTCCAACCTTTGGAGATAGCAACTTCCATAGCTAGAATCACACCTAGCACTTCAGCATATAAAGCATTATGAACACCAATATTTGAAGAGAAACAACCCAAAATGGAAGCATGATTACCTCTAAAAGCACCCGTACAACCAGAAACACAAGAGAACCTTTAGTCGTCTCATTATTGCATTTAAGCTAATGACAAAGAAGAGGTAGCCAAAAAATATTAATAGAGGACACAAGCTTCTATTTGTCCTGTTCCTTCCTTTTCTGCCACTCCTACTATATAAATAAGGATGACGAAGAGCCTGTTGAAGAGAGAGGAGAGGAGCTTAATGCTATGTTTGTTTAGGGTGATTTGTGGGCTGAGAAACAAACTGTATTGTAGCAGTTTGTTTAGGGTGATTAGAACTGATTTGTGAGGAAAGAAAGTGAGGGTTGAGAAGATTTGGGTGGAAAAATAGTGTATGTGAATTTACGTGCATGTTGTGTCTTTTGTCTTATTCATCACAAATGAAAAATTGCACCAGGGTTGCACGGTGCACTTTTTAATCAAATTTGGCATTACAATATTTGGTTCACAAAAAGACAAAGAGTAGTGCCCAAGTAAGAACTTATGCATTATTTTATGTTAGCACAGTCATAAGAAAATTAAAAAACATTTTAAATAAAATTTAAAGTGATGATACATCAAATCTCTACCTCTTGTCCATCCAGTCTTAGACCATAGCCTCTTTTCAATGATTTTGTACGTCCCGTGACTTCATCTTGGCTGCATGCATCAAACATCCTTACACAATAAACTCCACACCATAACTCACATAAACACAAAAATTGCCACGACGACTAGAGGTTTGGAATCCGCAAGCGTTGGGGTCACTCTTAAACTGAACCAAATTGAGAATTTTCACTTTCCAGCAAGCATTTGGAGACACATTTTAAACCAAGTAAGAAGTCTACTGTTGTGTTGCATGGATTTATGAATTTTTGTTTTTGTTTTATTTTATTTATTTGATGGGGGACATTGAAGTTGTATGACGGTCATACTATGACCTCCTTTGATGTTGGTTAATATAATTGTATGGTACACCATTCACATCCACGCACATATTTGCTTTATTTTTTTCAACGTTCTAGTGAATTTTGAGGCAAATAACCGATTTCAACAACCAACATAATCGGTTATACTTAAATACCTAATCGATTAAGGTTGAGGTCATAATCGATTATGGCCCTCAACATAACCGATTATACTTGGAACGGTAATCGGTTATGGGCCTCTCAATTCACTTTTGTAGTTGATCAACAATTACATCATATTACACTATATGAAATTATAATATGTTGCTGCTTTCAATGTTTATCTACCATAAGCCAATCGTAAAGCATGATATTAGTTTGTTTCCACTTAAAATTTTTACATATGGTTTACTGGAATAACTATGAATATTTTTCCAATTACGTACTAATATTGGGTGTAAAAATTAATCTGCCCAATATTTTCTTTAATTAGAAATTTCCTTCACAAATATATAAATACTATAAACCTTTTCATAAAAACTTTTATATTTATTTTAAAACTAAAACATACCTAATTTTAGACAAGAGAGTTTTGGTAAATGATTAAATTATTCAATATCAATCAAATCATCTACAAACTTTCATCTCAAATCCACTCACTTTCCCTACATCCAAACAACCAAACTTTCCACTCACTTTCCCCTCCTTTCCTTCCCTTTCCACTCCTACCCCCAACCAAACAATGGCTAAAGGAATAAAGAGAAGAAGCATGACAAAGAAAGACAAAGAAAGACAAAGAAGAAGAAATAAAAGAGAGATTCCAAGGGAGGTTAACTAGAGGAAGACTCAAAGCTTTGGAGGATGAGATTAAAGGACTTGTACAAAGTAGTTTCTTAGTCTTTTAGTGGAGCTTGAGAGAAGCTAGAACTTGATGAGTGGAACCTTAGGGAACTTGGACGAATTCTAGAGAGTAAGAAGTGTCTTTTGGAGTTTCTAAACTATTACATGTCACTTTCATGTGCACATGGGCTAGTTTGACTCTTCCACTTAACCCTTCAAGCTTTCAAGAGTCTTTTTATGTCCATTAGAACTCCCTTAGGCACTACCCATGTACATTCTACTTAAGTCATCATTGCTTTTCACATATAATCATTACATCTCCCTAGATTCAAGAAACTACCTATGTGCACTCCCTAATTTTAAGGGGTTAAGATGTGCTAATCATGTTTAGTGGAGTTAACTTTTGATTAATAATAAAGTTAACTCCATTTTCTTGTCCATTCCACTCCTTGCACGAGCTCCTCCATTGTAAAAGGGAGTCTTCCTCCCCATTTGTAAAACTCACCCTTGTATTTGAATGAAAACTCTGAGTTCATATTTGAGAGTCTCAAGAGTTCTCTTCTCTTGTTTTGGTTCTTATCTTGAGAACGTTTCTCATGTGGTGAATCTTGCCCTTATCATTTGGTTCTTGAATTGAAGGTGACATGTTCTTCTCCATTTCTTAGACTTAATCCATTTTTGCTTTTATTTTTTACTTGTTCTTGTTTTACGTTGAAACTAATAAAAACAAAATGGGTTTCTGCATGGTTGCATGCTTCCACCATTAATTCTTCAAAAACCATGGAGTTTCTCTCCTCCAACACCTCTTGAGTTGATCTAGATCCTTTCAACTTGCTAAGGTTATCAATCACCACTACAAAAATAATCGGAAGAATTACTGAACTAGTTGTCTTTGTATGCTTCCGTTGCGTTATGGCTCTTTGGTTAAGGATACCATGATCATTTGTAGAAGTAAGCCAATGCTATTCCCACTAAAAATAAATCTTAACGGAAAAAACTTGACTTCCAGTAATGTGTTTTTTTATGGCAATTAGTTGAACAAGATGTCTTGGAGATATTCAGATCCTTTAAGACAGATTGTCCTTTATGAAAGGCCCAAAATATTTTTACTGATGACATTCAACATCCTTTTTTATTGCAACTAAAAGAGAAAATATTTATTATTAGTAATTTGATTTGTGGCAGCTAGAGAACCCAATGACCAATAGAATTAGAGTGAGTGAGGCCAACAAAAGTTATGAAAATCCTCATACCATTTAAGAAATTCATTAAAAGTAGTATGCTAGCTTGGGGTATCAAATGAAGTAGAGTCCATAGTAGAAGGTTGCACAAGAGCAATTTGGGCAACTGCAACAGATCTAGGAGGACGACCATGTAAGGCATAATACTTGTCACTTTTGTGGCTAATTTTGACACAATGGTCACACTTATGACGCCCTTTGCATAGATGAACATTGACATAATTAGTATAAATAGATGGATCAAGCATAGTGGGAGTGGAAGAAGCCATATATGACAAGACTAGATCTAGTCGTTGGCCAATTGGCGACAACATCGACGGAGGCGGCAACAATGATGGCGACTCCAACTTCGACTGCGAGGAGGCGGTGGGGCGGCGACTGGAAAACTCCGGTGAAAAATGGTTTCACTAGAAAAAAAATTGTGCCCTAACCCTATGCTCTAGATATCATTATAAGATAATAATATCTAAAAATATCTAACAATGCACTTTGGTGTTGGGACACGATCTCCTTCTCCACACTCTTATATTGGGATGGGAAATTTAAGAGGGTAATTAATTTTTTAGAGTATTTCAAATGCTTTGTGACAATATTTTGTTTGGATTAGGAATTTTAAAAGAAATTGAAATTCTAGAATTTCATTAGAGTAATTGGATTGCTTAAAATTAGATAATTTTAAATTCTACCTAAAAAGTATGAATTTGAAGTTCATCATCTTCAAATTCATGTTTTTCCCATACGGTGCTATTAGCTTGACTAAGACCGAGGCACTACTGGGATTACTACTTTTCGGTTGATTTAAGTTGTTAGATTTTTTTTTGTAGACTACTATTATTTATTATGCGATATTAGTTGAGTTTTCTCGAACAATGTTAGGGAGACTATTGTTGTTGTCGTGATTATTTTTTTGTCGATGTTTGCAGTGATTTTTTTTTTTTATCATCAAAGATGTTTTTTTGTCAATAATTTACTAGGATTTCTTTTCTAATGTTAATTTGAAAACTTTTAGTCAACATTAATTAGGATTATTTTTTACCGATGTCAATTGGGAAAATTTTCAACTGATATTGATAAAAAAAGTCGGTAAAAAAACTCCAACCGTCAACATTCTAAAATAATCTTGATCAATGTCATTCTATATAATTGTAGTCGAACTTAAAAGAATTTTGGTTAACATCAATTGGATTATTTGACCGAAAAGTAACATCATTCAAGATCGACGACAAAAGATTATCAATATTGATATTATTAAGAAGTGGACTTTAAACTTAACTCAAAATGTCATTGTCTTTAGTCGATGTGGGATCTCCAACACCTTTCCCTCACGTCGAGACCCTAAAATTCGTGCGTGGAACTATATATTCATGGGTGGTCCGATAGTGACCAATAGCGGGTGACATGATAAGTCCAACAAACTCTCGTTATGATAAATTCTAAATAACTCTGATATCATATTAAGAAGTGGACTTTAAGGTGAGGTTTGCACCCATTTATATACTATGAAGGGTCTTCATCTCTAGTTGATGTGGGATCTCCAACGCAGTCTCTTCTTATGTAACTTTTTTTTTTTTTATCAGCAAAGAATGAAATTAAATTAAGAGGGATACAAAAGGGGTATCCCAACTCTTCTTATGTAACTACAAGTATCTTTTGCAAAGCCTCTCCTGCTTTGTGACAACTTAGCATTGTTTCCCTGTCTGACAATCCCATTCTTCATTTAAAAAGTAGACATGATCAACGTTTCCTTTTTCAGAGATAAATTTTTGAACAAAAGTCTATTGGTTCAACATATTCCAACTCTTGATCAGAATGCAAGTATTTTCATCTAATCCCTCTCTTATAATTCTGGCACCATGTGACAAAGTCAGTGTTTGATAAGTTTCCATTATTAGAGACAGTGCATTTACACTAAATTGTAATTTCACTTCCATCTAATCTGTAACATAGTTCAGAGAGAATTTTGAGAGAAAATTTACATGCTTTGATGAATAAATCAGTTGGTTGCATAGATCAGTTACATTAAAGTATTTATGCAGGGAAACCAGTAACGAGCTCTAACTAACTAGTGAGAGCTGTCAAAGACAGCTTACACATTACAGTAGTGTATAACATACTGTTACAAGTTAGTTTGTTTAGGCAGTTAGATGGTGACTCAGCATTGAGTCACTCAGTGTACACTGTACACCTATATAAAGCTTATTGCTCTGTCTGTACTCTATTTTGTGAAATCATTTACAGATTTAGCCTAGTCTTATTTCTCTATTTTCTCTGAATTCTATTAAACTGAGCAATATTATTTGATGTGACCGGAGGTACTACTTTATTTTTATTTGATGCAACTGACATTACTATTTTGGACTAAAAACTAAAAGTTTCCCATTCTTATTGGTCGGGGATGGTTTAGGGTTTTACATATCCTGTCAGAACTCATTTTTTGGAGGATATTCTGGAAATGTCGGGCTACAGATTGACTCCTGAAAATCAATTTGATGACTATGGTCAAGAAAGGATTTGGAAAATGGACAAACAGGTGCCAAGAAAGAGGAAAAGCCAATTATCTTCTTCTGTGGAGGTACTTAAAAATTCTAAAGATACAGTTCTCAAACCTTGCCATGTATTTATTAAGTTCTTTCTGAAAAATATGATCAGGATGTATTAAGAGCTGCTGATTTCAATTATTACAGTCTGCAAACAAGGGAGTCTTTATCTTGTTGGAATCCTGACTGTATCGGTTTTAACCACATAGAGTATATTCTGTGCAATATATGTGAGGATGAAAGACCAGGTTCCATTTTGGTTTTCATGATTGGATGGGATGATATAAATGCTCTGAAGGAGAAGCTCCTACAAAATCCTGTCTTGAGTGATCCAAACCGAGTTTTGTTGCTGATGTGCCATGGCTCAATGGACAGTTTGGAGCAGGTAATGGCTTGTCTTTGTACACTGCTAGTGTTTACTCACTAATTGTACTTATTTTCTGCATTATTATTTATTTGGCACTTTTTTAATCAAAGGAAAAGAATGCTGTAGCATCAGCATACAAGATTTATTAGGCATTCTGCTGCCGTAATACATATAATTTTGTCATTGAAGAAAATAAGCGTAATGATTTTGTCCCCAAGCATCATATTTATTTAATAACAGAAATTATTGTGTGCATAGTGCTGATAATGAAGGAAAAAACTTGTACTTATGTAGTTTACCCTCATGCTTACAAGTAATTTCTTGATAAACTATAACTTGAACAATGAGAGAGAGAAAAGAAATATTCTATTAATCACAATCATGATGATTAGATTCTCAACTCCTCTATTTGTAATAATCACACTCTTAAAAAACGAAATAAAAATCTGTTGAAATGATTGTGTAGATTTTAGGGATATTTTTCCTTATTACTATGGAGATATTAGGATATTTCTATCCCATAATCCTTATTTACAACATTATATATATTGAATACCCAGAGGTTAATGTTTGAAGAACCTAAAGATGGAGTACGGAAAATAGTGCTAGCAACAAATATTGCTGAAACGAGTATCACAATCAATGATATTGTTTTTGTCATCGACTGTGGGAAGGCAAAAGAATCTTCATATGATGCACTGAATAACACACGTTGTTTGCTTCCCACTTGGATCTCTAAGGTTTCAGTTCAACAAGTAAGCTTATATTATAATTTTATGTCATTGTTAGTAATCATTATATTTAACATGTTCTATATTACTTGAAACTTGAAAGCATTTTTTATTCCTGATGTCTGATATATAATACTGGGTTCATTTATTTCAATTAACTTTTAATAGAAACTTTTGGAAACTTTTTCTTATAAGTTTAGTTGTCTGAGTTTTGTATTTGTAGGAATTGTTGCATTAGTTTAGTCATAAAGCTATATGGGCTGGTCGAAGTTCTTTTTTTGGAAGTGGGGGAGGAACCAGAAAACATGACATTTGTGTTACATGATTATATGGTTAATGTTTGACTACCTGTACATCAGGTTTTTCTATTACAATTTTGGTTTTGAATAACTTTTGTTTACAGGAATGCGGGTATAATATTTAGTTAGAGACTTGTATGGAAAGATTTGTTAGTGATCTCATATCAACTAAAGATATAACTAAACTATAGTATATAAGTGAGTGTAAGTTTCTGCTTGCAAGCTGAGTTTTTTGAGGTGAAGTTAGACAAAAAATTCACTTTAGAATAAGATTCAAATACAGAGAAAGGCTAACGAAATAACTAATAATGACCTAGAATTCACTTAAAAACTTAGGCTAAAATATCCCTTTAGTCCTTAAAATTTGGGTAAAATTTTATTTTAGTTTCCCGAAGATGAAAGTGATTTTCAGTCTTTCAAATTTAAAATAATTTTAGTCCCTCAAATTTGAAAGTCATTTTCTAGTCCTCCAAATTAAATGATTCTTGGAGTCCCTAAAATTCAAATTGTTTTTTTAAGTCTTCTAACTTTTTGGTTTTCAAAATTGACGTTATTGTTGGAGTAACTAGAACAATTTGAGAAATATGATTCGAAATGGTTTTTGAAATATCTCTCACTTTAATTCTCCCCTTCTATTTCTCGTTCTTCCCCTCTCCTAATTATTGTTGCTTGGATGTTTGGTATTACTATTACAATGTAGTTTTTTTTTATCTTCTTTCTTTATTACTCTTTCACATTGTCATTTATGAAGTTTTCACTAAAGTTTTATTTTGAGATTAAAGTAAGGTTACCTGTGACTAGAATTGTGTGAACAGTGTTTCATTTTGCTTTACTAGATGTTGGGGGGGTTTTAAATTATACGCAAACTTATCTTAAAACATTATCTGATAATTTAGATATTGGAGGTTTAAAATTGTGACCAATTGTTTCTCTAAAATTGTTAGCCACGCATGTAGACTTTTTAATGACAATTTTGTGAGTTATTTTTAAATTAGACAACTAAAAAATCATGTTTAAACTTAGCAGAACTAAAATATCACTTTTAAATTTGAGGGACATAAAAACCACTTCTAAAATGATAGATGACTCAAATTTTAGGGATTAAATTTAGCCAAAATTTAATAAAGTGAATTTTAACATTATTATTTTTGTTATGTGTCATTCTTGACGTGCATGTTAATAGCCACGCCAGTAACGAGTATTACGTTGTTACTTCCAAAGGACAAAAAACACATTCTGAAATTTAGGGACATAAAAAACGAATTTTCAATTCTAAAAAAAATGACCCAAATTTGAGTGATTAAAAACATTTAAGCCTTGATTTTTGTTCTTTTGGAACCAATAATCTGAATGATAATTTTTAGGCCGAGCTATATTTTTTCTCCGACAATTATGTGATATTTAGCTTATGCTTTGGGATTGAATAATTTGCTAGTGCTATCTCGATATGATCTATAGCTGTTAAGTCTTACAGATTAGGTGGAAATTGTCATCATCATATTTGGTTTGCAATGTGCCGGTTTTTATGTTTTAATGAGAAAACTGCAATCAAACACATGGTCATGGTTCAAAACTGCAATTATCTACTAATTAACCATTTGACCTTTCAAAGATTTTATTCTGTCCTGTCCTACCACCACTTAACGTTTTATTTTTCTAGAGAAAAGGAAGAGCTGGTCGTGTTCAACCTGGAGAATGTTATCATCTCTATCCTAGATGTGTATATGATTCTTTCAAAGAGCATCAGTTACCTGAAATTTTGAGGATGCCCTTGCAATCTCTCTGTCTGCAAATCAAAAGTTTGAAACTAGGAAGTATATCTGAGTTCTTGTCTAGGGCTTTACAGGCTCCCGAGATACTTGCGGTAATGATATACTCAATGCTCTAATTTTGTGTTATAATTTTATCTCTAATTCTTGCACAGTATTTTTGTTATATTTGAAATATATTCACTTATTTATTTGTTTTTAGCACAGTATTTTTGTTATATTTAAAATATATTCACTTATTTATTTGTTTTTTATTACTAGTATTTAATTTGTGTCTCACTGTAGTTTCCCCTTCTTTTTCATAGGTACAAAATGCAATTCAATATTTAAAAACAATTGGAGCTCTGGATAAGAATGAGAATCTGACTATTCTAGGTTGGTTGGCCATTATCAGGCATGAAAAATCTGCTAACTAATTATTTTCCTTTAAATTATAGTCTCAGTTGGTTTATCAATTGTCAGGGCGCCAGTTGGCAGTGCTTCCAATGGAACCCAAACTTGGCAAGATGTTGATATTTGGTGTTATCTTCAATTGTCTGGATCCTATATTAACTATTGTTGCTGGCCTTAGTGTTAGAGATCCTTTTCTAACACCTTTGGATAAAAAAGATGTAAGTTTTTTCTATTTTAATGACCTGGAATTTTTAGATTTGGGTGTTGAAATGATGTAAGTTGTCTGGTGATAGTTACTGTCAGATAAAAAAGACAAGGTCTTGCAAATGTTGTTTTTTTATGTATTTTGGATGAGAATTACACTAATTAGATGTGAAGAATGTCTTTCTTCATGGAGCTTTAGAAGAAGTGTGAATGACATGACGTGATTATGGCAATGATGAAATGGAGAAATTGGCTTTAAAGAAAAAAGTGGTGGCCAACTTTAAAATGAAAGACCTGGTAAAACTTAAGTATTTCTTAAAAATAGATGTTGCTTATTCCAAAAGGGGGGATTTTCTTATCCCAAAGAAAATGTGTACTTGATCTTCTGAAAAACAGGTAAGCTGGGTTGTAGAACCTCAAGTTCCTATTGAGTAGAATCATAGAATTCAAAGTGAAGAGAGATCTCCGGTAGAAAAAAATCCAATATCAAAGATTGATAAGAGAACTTATTTAAATATCACACACCAGACCAAACATTGCTCATGCAAATAGTGTGGTAAGTTAGTTTATGCATGATCCAAGAGAAAGACACATGCAAGTAATTGACAAAAATCTCCAATACTTGAATTGAATTCAAGCCTAGGAAAGGGGATATTCTTCAGGAAAAAGACATTTTGACCCTGAAGATATATAGTGATGCAAACTATGCAGGTCTTGTTACTGACAGTAAATAAAAATCTGGGTACTATATGTTTCTAGGAGAAAGTCTAGTGACTTGGAGAAGCAAAAAACAGGATAGAATATCCCGCATTAGTGCAAAGGCTGAATTTTGAGCCCTTGCTCAAATGTGTATGAAGGACTCTGGATGAAGATCATACTTGATGACCCTTTGTTATTTGATTTATCAGACTTGATGAAGATTGTTAGATATTATTAGATATAATTAGATATTATTTGATATTATGAGATATTATAGATATTGTTAGATATCTCATATTTATGTAATGGGCTTAGCCCATATGTTTCTTTCTCCTATATAAACATAACCCTATGTGTTCAATATACACAAGGGATTTACCCTATTCTTTCTTTTCCTTTAATATGGTATCTAGAGCATAAGGTTAGAGTTTAGGGTTTAGGGTTCAATTTTTAT
>Ga0123341_1000640_pt1 | contig 22737 bp, 11 predicted proteins | sample Turbeapinknodule_FD_89959 | JGI IMG/M metagenome (GOLD analysis project Ga0123341, IMG submission 89959) | Root nodule microbial communities of legume samples collected from Mexico - Turtle bean Mexico pink nodule | ecosystem: Host-associated > Plants > Roots > Nodule | place: Mexico: Nepantla...
ATATATATGAATGTATAATTACTATTTTTATTATAAATTCATAATATAAAATATATACAATTTCATTAACCTTCATAATATTTTTTTAAAGATAGATATTGTTTTTGAACCTTATCAGTTATTTTTTAATATAGGTTACTTGTAGAGGAATCTTTTAGTATATTACCATGCTTTATGAACTATTTGACGTGAGTTGTTGAAAATTTATGTTTCCTTTTATTTTGAAGGTATAATTACCTTATTCGTCCCTATATTTAGGGTCAATATTCAATTTAGTACAATGGTTTTAAAAAAATCAATTTGGTTCTTATGTTTTTTAAAATGTATCCAAATTGGTCATTCTTGTTAAGTTGCACCTTACGGCGTTAAGGGCTGCTTATATGGCAGAGAGAAGTGGGATACGGTGTTTTGTGAGGTGTGAGGTGTCAAGTGATGTGAATTGAGAGATTAGTTTAGTGAAAAATTAATTGGAGATTAGTTTTTTTTGAATTATAATTAGGAATTAGGATTTTTTAATTACTAGTTAATCAACATCACGCCAGAAAAAAAAAAAAGCCTACCTCCAGAAAATCACAATCATTGTCTTCATCAAGAACCTTCGAAATTGTATGCATATCTCTATAAAACATGTCGTCATCGTCATCATCACCGGGGGATCGCACTTGACGCCGTAAGGTGCGACTTAACAAAAATGATCAATTTAGATACATTTTAAAAAACATAGAGACCAAATTGATTTTTTTTAAAATCATTGTAATAAATTGAATATTGACCCTAAATGTAGGGACGAATAAGGTATTTATACCTATTTTGAAATAAAGCTCTTAGTAAACTAAAGTTTAAGTGTAGTTTATGGTTCACGAGTTAATTGAGAAAAGAAATTGTAAAATATGCGTGTTAAGACATCATTTAAACTGTATTCAGGTTTTCACCATTAAATGAATTTGAGAGTCCCTTTTGTTTAAATTCTCATGTGACTATAAATATTTGGAATTCATAATGCAGATGTCTCTGATAATGTTTGAGCTATTAAGTCAATAAGACAATAACTAAACAATTAAGTTTTATTACAGACTAACACACATTACTATTTCATGAGTTTAACTTATTTATTTCTTTACATTTAAGATATTATTTCTTTTACTACTTTGAAAAAACCAAGTTATGAAATGTACTATAAACAAATTATTTACTTTATTTTACTTCATCACTTAGTGATTCAATCTCACCTAGGGTTATGTATTCAAGATAAACAAGTTTATAAACAATTTGTACACTTGAAGTATGAAATATATCTTAAAGCTTCAAACTTCCATATCAACAAATTCTACAAAAGGAAGAAGTACAATATGCCTGCATACAAGAAATAAAGAAGGGACTGGTGGATGAACGCTTGTGTGTGTTGCTTTTAGGAGGAAATGATTTGTGTTGGGAAACAACACCATCTATAAAAGTCTTAGGTGGTGATGTAAACCTTAGAAGATTGGAAGGATCTTAATCAATTCATGAAGTGTTGGAGAAGAAGAAGTTGGTCGAAGCATGTTCTATGGTGAATCAAATTCATCACTCACAAAAAACAATGTGGAAAACAAGAACATTCTTGCAAGAGAATTTATAAAATGGATTGATACTTGGAAGTGGAAAAGAATACATCACCTTTGTGATGAATCCCAAAGGATAAGTGAAGGAAGATTTACCACTTGAGAAAGATTCTCAAGATAAGAACCAAGTTAAGAGTAGAGAACTCTCAAGACTTTCAAAGTGAACTCACAAGAAGAATTTCATTCAATCTTCAAAAGAGTTTTTACAAGAGGGGTTGAATCTCTTTTATAAGGAGCATGCCATGGTTTTGAAAAGGAAAAGACGTCTCTAAAGTGTTTAGAAACATTAAGAAACTCAAAAGTAAATATAAGACTACTTAAGATAAAATTAATTTAACTAATCATATGTTTAACACTTAGTTAATTCCTAATTAGTCCTAGCACATGAGTGGTTCCTTGAAATTAGGGAAAGACACATGTTACTTTCATTACACTTCCAAGAAGCACATGTGGCACATGGAAAGGTCATGAACCATCTAAAGTAGTTACAACCATCATTACACTTATGAAAATGACATGAGTTCTACAGTTATGAATTTCGTTCTACACGTGTCTCTTGGTGACTCTTGAATTGTATAATATTTCAAGAGAATCAATGAATATCCTATGATCTAAGAGTATACAAAATTTGAGACATTCCTTGCATATTCTTCCACTTCTTCCGACCCACCTGTTGAATCTTTCTGGGAAACTTCATGGAATCTTCTTTATTTCTTTTTGTTCTTTTCTTTTTCCTTGAATATTGTATTTATTCTTGAAGTTCCTACTTTCCTTCTTTATTAGATTCTTCTCTAATCATATTTACACAAGGTGGTCTTTTTTAATTATATAGGACTCAAAAGTTTTTATCATGGCTAATAAGTTTGAATGTTGAGGGAAGCCGATTCTTGGGCTTAGTTGGAAATTGGAAGAAAAGCAATAATGGAGTATTTCTTGTAAATGTATATTCTTCATGTGATAGTTCAGAAAAGAAGACTATGGAGTGAGTTAAAAGAAGAAAAGGTCAATATCTCTATTCAATCTTGGTGTGATTGGTAATTTTAATAGTGTGAGAAAGGTCATATGAAAAGAGATGGTAGAAGTGAAGTGTTAGGTGAAAGAAGAGATAGTAGAGATTTCAACATATTTATTAATTGAAAGATATGTTTTTGATAAGAAGAAATTTATATGGGATAAACCAAATGGTTAAGTGTTTGTATAAAAAAATTGGCTCGTGTCTTGGCCACAATTTGTACAATGTGTCATTCCTAGATCATGCAATGATTAGTGTCCAGGGTCGTTGACTAAGTACATTTGGATAAATGTTAGAGACTATTTGGAAGGAGTTGGAGGTGTGGGGTGAATTGTGTTTTTTTAAAAGAACAATCGAAGGGGTTAAGGAAATGTTTGAAAAAGTGGAATATGAAACACTCTGGGAGTTTACAAAGAAGACATGTTAAAAAAAAAGACAACAATGGAAATATGAAGTAGAAAAAAAATTAATGATCTAGAAAAATAGAAGAAGATGGTGAGGAATTACGAGATAAAGATAGGAAGAGAAAATTTGAACTCCAAGAAGAATTTTGGAAGGTCACCTTGTACAACATGTCTTTAATTAGACAAAAATTAAGAGGGGTGGATTATGGAAGGTGATAGAAACTGAAAACTATTTCATTGTTAGGTGAATTAGAGAGAGAAAGAAAAATAGATTGAGGGGGGTTGAGGTTGTTGGGAGAGTGGGTAGAAGAGCCCAAAAAGTAAAGGAGAAAGTAAAGTTTTTTTTTTTCTTCAAGAAATGTTCAGTAAACAAGGAGGAAATAAGCCTAACTTAAGTTTAAATTTGTAAAAGCTTTGTTGGAAGAGGATGTCTAATGATAATGGAGTGTTTCCTAGAGTTACTAATTTTTCTTTTGTTCAACTCATTCTTAAGGTGGAAAAATCCACACCATTTAGGAAATTTAGATTGATTTCTTTGGTGGAATTTATCTACAAGATACTTGCAAAAGTTGTTTTTATTCTATTAAAAAGGGTGTTGGGTAACATGATGGACCAAAGGCAAAGTGCTTTTATAAGAGGGAGACATTTATTGCATAACACATTAGCTGCAAATGATGGGTTTTCAAGAGAAATAGATATGTAGTAGTTAATGGAAGTCCTACACATGAGTAAATATTTTCTTTGAATTTATTTTTGTTCAATATTGTAGGGAAATAGTTGTTTGGTATGATGAGAGAAAGCAAAAGAGAGCAACTTTTATTTTAGTCTTAGTGGGAGATATTAATGTTTAAGTAAACTAGTTCCAAATGGAGGTGGGGTGTGAGATGGTGGAAATGTTAGATTTTGAAAAGATATATCGGGGATGAACCCTTAGAATTTCCTTTCCCAAGTTGTTCCTTTCATTTAGATATATTTTGAAAAGAACAGCAATTGGAATATCAATCAAGAATAGAACATGGAGTCCTCCCCTCTTGATAAATGATATATAAAATGGATGAAAGAAAAATTGGGGGTGAGAATACAATTCACCCAACACATGAAAGCAACAAAAACTTTGTCAAGTGTTGCTGAGAATGGAGCTCTTTTATTGAAAGCATGCATACAGCAGCAATAGGTGTCAAGCTTCCCACCCCCTAAGGACAGTGGCACGTGCCACACGATTAACTGCCAGGGTGAAGGCTCCCATACGAAGATCACATTCATGGCTTTTGCACATCTCCTTCACGTCTTTGAAAGCTTTGGTCATGTAGTTCCTTAGCTCATTGTTCACTTTTTCCTCATTCCACATGAATCCTTGGATGTTCTGTGTGTAACAAATCCATCAACAACATGTGGTCGACTACAATAAGTACACAACCAAAAACATATTTCTTCTATGCTTGTTAACTTACATGCACAACAAACTGTGTTAGAATATCATTTTTTTTCATCAAACACTAAAATTAGTTACCTGAACCCACTCAAAGTAGCTAACTGTAACACCTCCTGAATTTGCATATATGTCTGGGAGGATGACAACACCCTTTTTCTTAAGAATCTGCAAGTTCATTAAACAAATAAATAACATTTCTTCTTTTTCTTTCTTGATTAAAGAAGAAAAAGGGAGGAGAAAATTCAAACTAGCCTCATCAGCCTCTGGGTCAGTTGGGTGGTTAGCTGCTTCCACAATGAATTTGGCCTTGATCTCATTTGCATTTTCTCTTCAACCATACCAAAACATAAAAGAAAAGTAGCTTTATACGTTCTTATTATATAATAATTCAACTTTAGAATATTGCTTTTTGGAAGCAAGTTTATGTTTGGTAAGCTATGACGATGATAATGTGCTATGTAGTTTGTTAAAATAATAAATTAGTTTGAGGTGTTCCTTGTTTGCCAGAGTTAATAAAAAAAGAGTTTTGTAGTCAAGTTAGGAAATCACCTATTGATGACACCCCCAAGAGCTGCTGGAAGTAGAACATCACAATCTTCAACCAATATTGAGTCAGGGTGAATTGGATCACCACCATGGAATCCTTTTACACCCTTGTGTTTTTTGGAATGCTCCAGTAGGCTTGGAATGTCAAGACCTTTGCTGTTCTTTATGGCTCCAGATATGTCACTCACAGCAACAACTTTCCCACCTTTCTCACTGATTAATTGTGCAGCCCATGACCCGACATTTCCAAAACCCTGAACATATGATATCATGACTTTATCTTCAATTCGTTGGAATACTAAATAATGTTTTGGAAAAACTGATATAAGAGAATTTTTACACCAGTTTATATATAAGTTAGTATCCGTAAGATCCTAAATCCAATTACTTTGGAGTAGTCTTTACCATATACCTAGCCAATGCTTCATTTGTTAGTAGTGCAACAATATTAGAACAGAGTAAAAAGGTCCAACCTCTCTAAAACTGACTAAATGTTCTAACTTAGCTATTTGCTACGAATAACTTTTAACTAAACTAATGATATGTGGGAATCTCTTACAAAATAACCCAGAGGTTCATTTGTTATCACTAACACAATCATGTGCATTGACCATTAATTTGAACATCATTTCAAGTTGGCACAATGCAATATCCATTCACTGGCACAGAGATCAATGAAAGTAGACCAGACTCAACAAGTACCTGTATGACAAACCGTTGTCCTGATACACCCTTTCCATACTCATTAAGCAAAGCCTCTGTTGCAAAGAGAACACCTCGTCCTGTAGCCGCGTCTCTACCTAGAGATCCACCAAGATCCTACATTGAAAAAAAGTTAAGGTTCAATTGTTTTTTAAGCATGATTTTATCAAGTCATTGCAATGACCAGTGAAATGAAATATAGAAACAAAGCCCATTACTTACTATAGGTTTTCCAGTCACAACTGCTGGAGAATAACCATGAAATTTGGAGTACTCATCTAGTATCCATGCCATAGTCTGCATGGATAAGCAAACATTCGGTTAGATAATATTCAATTGCAAAAAATCATACCAACACAGTCAAATATAAAATAACAGTAATATAGTAAAAAATTGTGTATAGTCTTAAAACAAACAGCAGAAGATTCAATTCTAAATCTGTCTAACTAGTACTGACCTGTGGTCCTGTTCCCATATCAGGTGCTGGCACATCTGTGTGAGTTCCAATCAGATCGTGAATTTTCTGGGTAAAAACTCTGGTTAGTCTTTCTAACTCAGATATACTTAATTCTGCAGGGTTACACCCTATCCCTCCTTTGGCACCACCATATGGTATATTTGCCACAGCTGTTTTCCATGTCATTAGTTGTGCTAAAGCATTCACTTCATCTGGGTCAACCTATTTATTCCATTAAACGATTTCTGAATCAGAACTGAGAACCTAAACTACACACCATATACACATATACAAACAGTTGCACATAAAAAAAGTTGTAATTTGAATCATAGCTTTTCTTTCAGAGGATTTTCCCTACACTTTCGAAGTCATACAAAAACTTAGGAATCAAACAAGTTTTGTTGTCAAAAATCTGATGGCAATTCAGCGCTGGACTAGTTCAATCAAAAGAATGCATGCCTTTACCACAACCATAGATAAAAACCTTGAATAGTTAATAATTGAAAGTTTTTTGTGTTAACCTCCGGATGGTATCTGATTCCTCCTTTCATGGGGCCTCTGGCATTATCATGTTGAATCCTGAATCCGACATAAGATTGCAATGTGCCATCATCTTTAGGTATGGTACATTCAACCTGCATTTTGTGAAACATTATTTAGAACTAGAGTTGGTGAAAATGTGAAACAGGAGGGAGAAAACAAGTCAACTAATTTTCCAGATAGATATAAAAAACACAAGAAGCAATTTTACTTGCCTTGATTTCCCTGAATGGAATCAGTAAACTTTTCTCAAGCTTTGAATCCAATCCCAGAAGCCTAGAGGCCAGCTTAAAGTTCCTGTTGGTGGCTGCTAGTGCATTCATGGTTCCCCTTTACTACAGGAAAGACTAACACAGTATTCAATCTTTTAGCCACAGATATCTGAGATGTGGAAAATAGATCCTGCAGTGTTACTATAATTGGGACTATATATATTGTATTGAAGATGAAAAGAGATGCATTAGAGCTAATATTTATATTAAGATATACACAAAGGCGGTAGAGTCAAATGTGAACAATACAATATAGACTAGTAGATGTTGGTATGGCCCATATAATACAAGCAAAATGGATAAGTGCCAGCAATGTGCCATATCATGTGGATCAATGTCAGCAGTTAATCATGTAAAATTAAGATCACAAAGGAAAAAATTAAACATGAAACCCTCTCTCTAAGAAAGGCTAAATATAAAATAGTTGCATTATCCCGATAAGAATATCTGGTAACAGAAAACATTGTTGTTAACTGTGAATTAATAATCTTCTTCACTACTGAGTGTACCTGTCCAGTGTTCTATCTTCTTTCACATCTTCAAGAAGAAAACTAGTTAGAGATCTACCATGATCCTGGGGATGAGAATACAGTTTTATTTTTCTGATTTTCTGTCAATTCAAAGTCAATGTGTTCAGGAAGCCTTTGTTATAATTTTCTGAAATAGCTCATGAAAGAACTGTGCAGCCAGTGCCCCTTTTTTTATTGACACGTTATGGGGTACTATTGGGCAAAGCCTTTGCTAATAGACCCAAAAAGAGAATCTCAAGAAAATCACATTTCTACAACATCAAGAAGGGCCAACTTTTTTGGAATCTTTATGCAGAAGAAACTTTAAGAATTAGAAGTTTCTCAATGGCTCCAAAATTACCTGAAGAGGCACTATCCAAAATCTACCCTCAAAGATGCAAAATTTTGTGTAACAAGTCTCACATCTAAATACTGTTCATGCACTTGTTAGTTACAAGACATTCATTGCATCCACACTTTTCTGTTACTATTACGTCTTCAATCTTCAATGCTCTCTGTCATATTCATTTAAATTTGAGTACCTTCTGACAAATTTTTTTAACTCAAAAATATCTTTTCTTTTTCTAATATTTTATATTTCTTCTATGTTTAATAATTTATAAGAAATTGTTATTTATATGCATAAATCTCTTCAATTTCAAATAATTTAACATGACATGAAAAAGAAAATATATATTGAAAAAGAATTCATATAATATAAAATAAGTTTCTCCTGTGATGGGTAGGAAGGAACATAAATGATGCATTTTAAGACAAACACAGATTTCACGGCCTTTGTTGCGGATCGTGCCATATATTATATTTTATTATTCCAAGTTCATATATATCAATTACAAAATGTGGCCATTCCACACTTCATTAAATTATTTCTCTAAGTACTTGCCTTCCACGATGCCCCACTAAATGGTATTGATGATACAAACTTCTAGGTATGATTGCCCTTAGATCTTTTTTAATGAAGGGAACAAATTTAAAGTTATGTGCCCTTTCTTTTCTACTTTTCTTATAATGATTTAAATATATATGGTCTTCCCCACTGGCCAACTTGTTTTGCTTTTATATTCGAATGACAAGTCCTTAATCCAATCTAATAACACTCCACACTTTGTCATAACAATAACATTAAACACGTTTAAATTGTTCCAGCCTCACTCTTCGGGTGTGTGAAAGAGAACAGGCTAAGCCAGCATGTTGGTACTATGTGAAATCAATAATATTCATAGTCTAAGTTATCCTATGAAAAAAGGTTTATCATATGGCACATGTGACTGTCCAATCAAACGTATTCAATTTTAAATCCCCGGTATTTTCATATCAATATATGAATGAATCAGTTCAAATTAAGTGACTGTGCTAAGATAACTTTGAAAGTATGAACACAGTTATCATCTTGGCATATTCTACAGATCAGTTAAGTTTATACAGTAAAAAGTTATTATTTGATGAAGCAAGTCACATAGGACTAAAGGGGATAGCTTAGATATTTAATGCAACACAAATCATTTTAATAATCTGCCATCAAGAAATTGACATAAAAAATGAGATATTCATGGTGGTCAGAACTTTGCACTTGTAATCATCATGATTTATCCAAATAAATAAAGTCATCATTCTCATGCTTTTGGACAATGCTAGCTAAGAACTGGTAAAGTGGAAATCTTTGTCAGTACCGAGTATTGTATATTTTTTTTCAAAAGCAAAGGCATCATGATCCAGAATCCCTGACTCTGTAGAACTAAAAACGAAAACCATAATACCAAAGGCAAAGACCAACTCATTCTCCAATTGAAGACATTAAACTCCTTAGTATCATTGAATTGCACGCTTCCAACATAGAGAGAAAGGATTTAAAGCAACCAAATTTGTTCAACACTATTGTTAACATTTCAGATAAAAAAGTGAATTGAGAAACTTACCAAGACTTGGAGAATCAGACTCGGAGGAAGGGAGTCAGTAAGAAGCTGGGTTGCAGCAAGCAAGTCAAGGCTTAATTAACAGAAAACCAGCCCAGATATAAATAGAGGGGGGAAAAGAAAGAAAACATAAACCCTAGGAAGAATCGGAATTGAATTCCAAAAGGAATCTAATTCAATTGAAAAGCAAAATCCTTGTGCAGTTTGCAGACACCACAAATATGGAAGAAACACTCAAATCAACATGTATATGTATGTACTTTGGTCAGAACTGAGAACTACAATTTAGCAGTGACAGAATATGATGCGAGTGTGAATGAAAGATAGGTGGTTTGAGGTCCTTTCCTATATCCCACTAGGCACTAGATGGCATATCTTAGCCAATCTCCACCATTAGTCACAACACTGCACCTCACTGACACACAACACACTTGAGAGGAAGGGAACATAAGCATAATAATGTTAGCAGGGTTGTACTGTCCAGTGACTATAAATATAGATGGTTTCATCACACACGGGAATCCAACGCGATTCCACATTTAACACTAACCAATCACAATCTTCAACCCCCCCTATTCATGATATTACTTTTGCTAAATATTTGGTAAAAAGTCTCATGGGACCATAATACTTATTTTCCAAGTTATCAAGTGCTACTTCAATTTATTACAAATTCATTTTCACATACCAGGGATACGTTTCAAGTAAAGCTCATATTATTGTAGATCGGCTCAATCCCTAGCTACATATAGGTTGGCACAAAGGGTACCCAACCCCTCAGTTTCAAGCAAAGAGGTTGATATATGATAGAAATTATATGTTCTAATCTAATTAGTCCAATTTTGCTTTAGGGTACACAACCCCTTAATCTTGAGCCGGTGAGGTTAAAAGACTAGCACAAATGGTTGTTTGGAGGTTAGTTAGCGAAACATTGGGAGAATGAGATGTTTTAGAACGTTATTTATAACGGGATGTGATACATTAAATGAAGCACATGACGTATCGAAGCATCAAATTGTTCACTTCAAAGGGTTTGGTTCTAGGTAAAAGTTTATCTTTCAATTTAGTATAATATTTTATTCCTTATCAAGATAGTAAGGCGAGTGTTTAAAAAATTCGTCCCGTTTTTACTCGATGGGGTTTTCATATTTATAAGGATAATCTCTTGTTTTTCTTCAATGGAACTAATTAGTTGCTAGCAACAAAACAAACTCCGATTCAATGATTTGGTTGTTCCTCAACCCTTAGAAATCTCGACAACGAAATTGCCTCTTCTACTTATCTTGTTGGACCCGCCCAGACAATGCCTCATAACCGAGTCGTGCCACACCAAAAAGGCATCGTCGTCTCCATCTAGGTTGGTCAGTGATACAATTTAAGTAGTCAAGAAGATGATCAAGGATTCAAGAGACAATTCACACTGTGAGCGGTCATCTCAAGAATCAAGTCAAGACCCCACCAAAGATCAGACAAACCTTACCAGAAGACGAACTAGGCATAAACCAGAACACCAAATGTTCTTTCTTCTAGTCTTTTTAAAAGACAAGATATGTTTGTAAAGAAATTGGGCACACTTTGGGGTCCAAATAGCAAAATAGGCAAGAGTAGGTTCACATAGCATAAAAGGGAGTGTACTTAGTGAAATGTGCTTGTAACAAACCCATTTTTTTCAAGACAAGGCCCCTAAAATTAGGGTTTTTAACCTACCTTCTAGAAGATGTTCCTGAAGGTGCAGTTTTGACCATGGTCAACACCCTAGGCAACCCCTTTCCCTTTGTCCATTTTACCCTTCCCCATCTTGCCCACCAAGGCACCCATTCCTATAAATAGGGTGTCTTGCCTCATGTATTCACAACTTAATTTTGAATAGTAAAGAAACTCTGCAAGAGTGATTTTGTGAGACTTGTGAGCTCTCATGTTGGGTCTTATCTTTGGTGGGTAATATCTCAAGTGGCGGCTCTTGCATCACTCATCTTGGAGTCCCTCTGCTCTAAGTGGCGTGACTTCCTTTCTTCCCATAAGATATCTTCATCCCTTCCTCTTTTATCTTTTATTTACACCTCCTTCCATTCCATACACGTCTTCTTCTATTCTTTAATTTTGTTCTTTACTTTGTTCTTCTTCTTTAATTGTTCCTTGTCTCTAATTCCGCTGCATCATTTGTCACCTTATAATTGTCTTTTCTCTTTGCCCTTCTGAAGTGAACATTCACACTTACTTAACCACTTGGTTATGTTCGTGTCCAGTGGGAATCTTCTTAGGATTCTCACTATAATTGCTAAATCAAAAGTATTAAACAAAGAACAACCAATAAAATGTGCAATCCTAAAATCAACTCACATCATGTGGTATCAAAACATGGTTATTTTGTCCTTATTTGCTTTGAGTTGATTTCGGCCCTTTAAATTCTAGCACATTTAAATTCTTGCTTTTACCTTCAAGCAATTTCAATTCCACCTTTAAATTCTTGTCATCTAGAATTCCGCAATTTTATTCATTAAGCACTTTAAATTTTGCTTTTGAATTTTTTTGTGTAAACTTTTTTTCCTTACCTCATTTGCTTGAGTCTTATGTTCTTAGTGTTCTAGGAGTCTTTAAATCCTTTCTTCTTATTCTGCTTTTAATTATGAAGAACTAAAATCAACTAGAAATTTGTTTAAGTAGAAGTTGATTTAGTTCCAAACAAAATTCAAGTTGAATCCCAATTTATGAATTGAATCCCAATTTATTTGTGAAAATTTAAAGTGAGTTAAAATATGCATGCCAAGATTATGGACATTTTAAATCCATAAAACAAAAGCAAAGACAAAAAAAAGTTTGTGCAATTCACTTTCCAAGTTCAAAATTACTAAAAAGAGGATTCTTTTTATGTGGCAAATTGTTTTCATATTTGAGGAATTTTATCCTTCTTACTTTTACAATTTCTAAGAAAATTAAAACTTCATGGTTAAAAGTTTAAGTAAGTTTCTTTAAGTCTTCATTCGTGTTTTTCTTGTTTGTCTTCTCAAAGTTTTGCCACTATCTTTTTCCCATTTGGTTTTTCTTTCTTTCTTTTAAGCTTTTCTTGCTAGTCTTTCAAATTTTCTTAAGTTTTGTTGTGGGGATCTTTGGTCAACAAGTGTAAGAGCTTTGTCATCTTTCACTTGAGATGTTGCTACCAAGTGTAGACCTTTATTTTTAGAGTGCATTACAATTCTTCCCTCCTTTACTAAATAGCTGAGTGATACACGTGAGGAGTGGATAAGATTGTTATTTTTTTCACTAATTGTTTGTTTCCTTTTTGTTCAAAGTATGGCTCATTTGTCTTCAAGAGAATCTTCAAAGCCACAATCTCCTCAAAAAACATATATTTTGGGAGAGCTTGCGGACACCAAGAGGACTTTGGCCCAAACAGAAGAGGAGATGAGGCAACTAGTGGAAAGGTGGCAAAGATTAGAAGCAACTCAAGAGAGAAACTAGAGAAAGGAGATGGGAACCAAGAAGAGCCTCTAGAAGTTACATGCACTATGGGAGTCAAGAAGAAGACCAAGACTGGAGAGTGCATAACTTTGAAGAAAGGCGTCATGAACACCCATCGCCAAAGCCTTCTTTCCCTTTTGTAAAGTTACCTAGTTTTAGTGGGGATAGTGACCCAAATGTATATTTAGGATGGAAAGATAAAGTAGAACAAATATTTAATGTGTATGAGGTCGAAGAGGACCAAAAAGTTAAGTTAGCTTCCCTAAAATTCGTAGATTATGCCATGCAGTGGTGACATCAAGTTGTAATGGACATTAGTTTCAACAAGAGGCCAGCCGTGGTTTCTTCATATGATTTAAAAGAATGCATGTATGCGCGGTTTGTTAACTTTTGTTGAAGCTCCAACGACTTCAAAAAGGACCTATGAGTGTAGATGAATACTTCAAAGATTTAGAAGTAACTTTGACAAAGATTAATATGCATGAAACTGAAGAGTCAAAGATTGCTACATTTGTGAGTGGATTAAGAAGAGAAATTCAAAATGTTGTAGAACTTTATGAGTATACATCTTTAGAAAAAATGGTTCACCTAGTCATCAAGGTTGAATCACAAAACATCTTTCAAACATACTCATAATGATGGCTTTTACTATTCATCTTAAAAGGAGAAAAGTAAATTTCCAAAACATGATAGTCCTTCTAATTCCTCTAAAGAATCCAACCCAAAAACTTCTAAAGAAATCCTTCTCCTTTTAGGACTAAATCGTTAACCAAAACCTCAAACAAAAAATGTTTTAAATGTTTAGATTTTGGTCACATCGCAACAAATTACCCAAACAAAAGAACCATGATGGTAAAAGCGAGGATAGTAGTAAGTGACAATAGTGATCAATCTTCTAGATCTAACTCACCTACCCCTTAAAAAACCCTAGTGAAAATGAATGTAAGATACCTTATGAAGGTGACTTATTGGTGGTAAAGCGAATGCTGGGAACAATTCCAAAACCTTTGGATGAAATCCAAAGAGAAAATATTTTCCACACCCGCTGCCTTGTCAACAACAAGTTATGTTCCATGATAATAGATGGGGGTAGTTGTGCTAATGTGACAAGTACAAGAGTGGAGAAACTTGGATTACCCATTATCTCTCATACAACGCCCTATAAACTACAATGGCTTAGTGAAAAGGGTGAAATCATAAACAAGTCAACTTTTGCTATAGGAAAGTATAAAGATGAGATTTTATGTGATGTTGTGCCAATGGAAGCAACACATATTCTATTGGGAAGGCCTTGGCAATATGATAGACAAGTTTTACATGATGGTCATACCAATAAAATGTATTTTGACTTCGAAGGGCATAAGGGGTTATCTTGAAACCCCTCTCTCCCAAAGAAGTTAATGAGGACCAAATAAAAATGAAAACCAAAAGAGAAAATGAAAGAGGAGAGGAAAGTAAAACGGGTCTCATCATCTCATCTCACGCAATCAAAATAATAATGTTGACTCATACAAAACTAATTGCGCATCCTATGTATACTTTTTCCTTCTCATTTTAATTACCAAAACATTCTAAATACTTGTCATCTTTGATAAAGAAGTTTAGGGATGATCTTCAAAAACCTCCTAAAGGTTCTCACCTTCTAAGAGGATTTTCACAAACAATCCATTTCTTCCCTAAATTCTTTATTGTATCTAGAATTCACCCATGTGAACTCCCCAATCTTCATGAACATAAGTTTGCTACACATCCTAAACTTAGAAATATTTCTATCTTCTCCATGAACAAACAAACTATGTTATTTACAGGAGTTATAAATTCAAGGCCGAATTCTCTCTAACTTGAAGGGCATGATACAATCCAAGTAGCCAAGAAAATGATGAAGGACTCAAGAGACAATTCACACTGTGACCAATCATCTCAACAATCAAGCCAAGACCCCACCAAAGATCAGACGAACCTCACCAGAAGACGAACTAGGCATAGAGCAGAACACCAAGTGTTCTTTCTTCTGGTCTTTTAAAAAGACAAAAACATGTTTGTAAATAAATTGGGCTCACTTTGGGGGTCCAAATAGCAAATATAGGGAAGAGTAGGTTCACATAGCATAAAAGGGAGTACTTGGGGTTGTACCAAGCTCACCTTTTCAAGACAAGGCACCTAGAATTAGGGTTTTAACCTACCTTCTAGAAGATGTGCCTAAAGGTGCGGTTTTGACCATGGTCAACACCCTAGGCAACCCCTCTCCCTTTGTCCATTTTACCCTTCCCCATCTTGCCCACCAAGGCACTCATTCCTTTAAATAGGGTGCCTTGCCTCATGTATTCACAACTTGATTTTGAATAGTAAAGAAACTCTGCAGGAGTGATTTTGTGAGACTTCTAAGCTCTCATGTTGGGTCTTATCTTGTGTGGGTAATATCTCAAGTAGTGGCTCAAGTTATCTAGGTCTTGTCTTGGGTGAGTAATATCTCAAGTGGCGGCTCTTGCATCATTCATCTTGGAGTCCCTCTGCTCTAAGTGGCGTGACTTCCTTTCTTCCCATAAGATATCTTCATCCCTTCCTCTTTTCTTTTATTTACGACTCCTTCCATTCCATACATATCTTCTTCTAATTTTTAATTTTGTTCTTTACTTTGTTCTTCTTCTTTAATTGTTCCTTGTCTCTAATTCCGCTGCATCATATGTCACCTTATAATTGTCTTTTGTCTTTGCCCTTCTGAAGTGAACTTTCACACTTACTTAACCACTGGGTTAAGTTCATGTTTAGAGGGAATCTTCTTAGGGTTTTTCACCATAATTGCTAAATCAAAAATATTAAACAAAGAGCAACAAATAGAATGTGCAATCCTAAAATCAACTCACATCAGTTAGGGACTGACATCATATCCACACAGTTTATTTTGCCATACCCTCAATTCCATGTTGACCATGCTAGATCAGTCATGGATGCCATCCAAGGTCAGAGATGACACACAACCTCCCAACCTTGAGTCAAACTAGGCGAAAAGGCTTAATGAAAAGCTTGATCATCTACAATTATTTAAGGTATGATAAGACTCTAAGTATTACATGAGTGCCTCAAGTGCCGTACCCTTTCAATGCCACGTAATTGTGTTGTTTCAATACTCAATACCTTCTTAGGGTTATTGCTATGTGTGACCCCTTAATTGGAGTGTCAGACTAAATTGCCTTAAAGGGCCTTTCTTTTCTTGTGTCACTTTGTTTGGTGTCGTTTCGTAACATTTAAATCATAAGAAGTCCTAACATTGTTGAATGTCATCCCTACTCAACTACATCCTAACAGTTGAGCGTTCTCACGGACCTTCCATATATTATGCACACATTTTGATATAATATTGACCTCCAACAAGTTCTTTCACTTTTTTGAATTCAAAAATTCTTCGCATTGATTGTGGACCTCACAAAATAGTGTCAGTGGTCGAGGTCTCTTGACTCTTTTACAGTCCTCTTGTAAGCGCTTCAAGAGTCGTTTCTTGAAAAATTGAGCTCTTGCTCATAATTCCATTTTGTTAGAGTTTTCCCCTTTACTGGATGCATAATCCTCATGTTAGAGTGCCCATAAAATTGAGGAACTTGAACATGAGGATTGTTATAAGTTGAAAAAAAAAATGATGGTTCTTTTTGACACAACTATCTTGTTAAAGCTAGAATATTGGATCGTAGATCTGAAAGTCTACATTGATATATAACTCCCTTTCTTATTCTTGACTGCCTTTTATGCACAAATAATCAAATGGAAAACTCTAAGAAGAAAATGGCCCAATGTTTCAAAGATGTGAAAGTTCATAAGGAGATGGACCAATCAAAATTGGTTGTTGGTACGTGCTGAGAAAAAGTTTTGTGCAATGCAATAATGACATGGAAGCAACACCATCGGGACCCCAACTCGAAAGAACAAGGGGAAAAATGGAAAAGAGCTCGCCCCAATGACTTCGGTTCATTCCCAATCGGACGATCAGGGTCCTAAGGTAGAAATGGTCCAGGGAGAGATTGGAATCCTCAAGGCCCCACAAGGCACTAGCTATTTTCCCGTCAACAGGAAATTGAGCTAAGGTTGTTAGATTTACCACGCGTTGAAATCCAAAATTTTTTGCTAAGATGATCTCCAAAGAACATCTAATGTTAGAAAAGTTAATTTGAAGAGAAAATGTGTTATTAAGTCATTATTTTGATATCACTATGTTACCAGACCTATCCATTCTCTTCCTACTACCTCTAGGTTGATTAAGAATGGTAAGCCTAATGGAACTCTATGGCCAATGGACTAGACCATTAAATCACTCTTAGGATATAGAGATGATTTATGTGTAGATATTAAGGATTTATGAAAAATTGATAACATAATGATTCAGCCATAAGTGAATAATCATATGTTCATTCATCCATGAGACTTATCTAATCACTGAATTTAAGATTAAACCATACATGATTTATCCTCATCTTTCTGTCTTGAACTTTAGAATGCTTATGGAGTCTACCCATTCTTCACTTAAGAAACCTAAATAAGCTCCTAAAGCAGTCCTTATGGATTGAAGCTATGTATTCAACAGGGAACAATGGTTCCTTCAACCTCTGAATGAAGATGAAGCCATTTATGCTTAGGAAGATAATTTAGCAAACCACTCACTAAGTGTTTCTTCATCTCATGGTCTCAGACAAGAAGATTCTCATACTCAGTATAATGGCCCTGTAATTTAACTATTATCTTTTGTAAGGTTTTCTCAAACTTATTCACTAGTCGATCTTACAACGATGTTTCTCGAAGAATCTGATCTCGCCTTTTGGAAATTGGTAAAGTCTTTAACACATGAAATTTCTAGTCATTTTGATTTGTACCGCCCTTCCTTGGAAGAAGTCAAGTCTTTGTTGGAGAAAAATGTAGAGGTTTAGATAAATGTTCTCAATGTTAAACTGAGGAGGTAGAAGATCAATGTTTTGGAAATAGAAGATGATTCTCTTGGACAATATGAGTCAATTAGAAGCTGCAAGGATGGACTAAGAATTTCTCTACAAAGTTCAACATATGATTAATCAAGCATTACAAACTGAACGAGTTTTCTTTTTTTTAAGAGCGATTCTAGCTCCCTTAGTATTGGTTTGACTATGGATGGTAGTAGTTCATAAAATTCAACAACCTATAGCCTAGTTGGGTCAAATTTAGAAACAACTGTTATTATATCATCAATATTTTCTTGAGTATGAGATAACAAAGATGTGTTTAATGTGTCAAAATCAACATCTACGATATAAACTATATCATTAGATGATGTGCAACATAAATCTAGCAGGTAGACAATCCAATACATAATCATATACATATCACTGAGAGTGGATAACTCAAATTGTGAACTATCAAACCTGTGAGTATGTTTGTACAGAAAATAAAAGGATTCTAAAATGTTTTTTTTTTATCGTAGACAAGAGAAGTTAATGCTTCAACGTACATATTTAAGGAAAAAAAGGTGGAGTAGTTTATGCTCTAACTAGTTGTTCATATTTGAACCTATCCTAATGGTTTTCCTTTTGCCAATGTCAACTTCATTCACCTCATTAATTGGTTCGGGTCTCCTTTCCTCAAACACTAGCTAGGTATCTAAGTTTATGTATCATTAATTTGTGTAGATGCTCCTTCAATTTTGTAGGATCCATTTGTAGCAATTTTAAGTTAGCTTTTAGTTGACCTAAATCAATTTTACTTGTTCATTGCTTGTAGGGAAGTTTGCCTTTATGAGCATGGTGGAAACTACAATCCTTTGTTTGTTTGATGATGATCTAACTAAAAAATGGTGTATGAGGAAGGAATGTTAACCACGATTTATTTTACTAGCCTCACATGTATCGTGTTGTTTATCACAAATGTTGTTCTTAATTTGGCGTAGCCATACATTTCTACTCATTTGGCTAAAAACCCTGACAAAAGACTTTAGAAAATCATGTTAAATATGTAAACCTACAAAGATGTTCCAAAATATGATGTCAACAAAGTCTTCCCACTCGACCAATACTCAATGAAAATTTTAACTTATAATCAGTATTGAGGTGGTGATGGGTCATCTTCATGATAGACTACCCTTTCTAGATCAATATCCATGAATGTTATGACTGTATAAGGTGGTTAGCAATTTTCATATATGGGATCACGACCAACCCTATGTATTTTTTTCGTTTGGATCTAGTACACTCCCCTACAAATCTTCTAGCAATGGTATTGAAATTTTCAAGGATAGGAGTTTCATGTCTATTGTTTTTTGTCTGTCTTTTAGGTAATGTCCTTTTGGCCTTTTGGATCACCTTACTTATGTTGTTTCATGTTTTTTTTTCAGCAATGAATTAATTAAATAAAGGGGAACACTTTAGGGGTGTTCTAACCCTTATACAGAGAACTCCTAATAAAGCTACCTACAATACATACAAATTAAGAGATACATCAAATAGTTCCAAAAAAGCTATGTAAGGAGCTTCTCCAACCCTTACGACCCCAAAACCAAGTTCAAACTAAACAACAAAATCGTACTGCTACATAGAGGTAAGTTTGCTACCTGCACTCAAGGGACCACCAAACAAACCACTAACGCACTACACCACTAAGCAATACAACAACTTGTTTCATGTAATGGGCTAAGGATCTTCCTTTATAATTCTTTCAAGTTGTCAAATTAGAGTAGTTCACTTCTCAATATCATGCTAATATATCCTCTGGAATTTACAATAGTTGTTGCACTAAAAAATTGAGATGTTTTGTTGTTTAACTAGAAATAATAACAACTTGGTCGTGTTGACATCTTTAAGTAGTTCTCTTTTTTGTAGTGTTGAGAGGAGTTGACTCAATATATAGGGTTAAGTAATGTTTAGGATCTAGGGTTAAGTAATGTTGATTCTATGATTATTATCATCAATCACATGACATATGGTGTTAGGAGTCTTTCTTCCTATCGTCCCAATCATTCATTTTATTCTAGGCATCCAAACTTTTGCCATTGCAGTATACATCTTTTTTCTATTTATTTGGACTTTTTACACTTTGAAATATGACTCAAGATCAAACTTTCACTGAACAATTAATACAAAGTTTTTTTTTATAAAATATCCATAAACATTTCTCCATTAGAATCTTAACACTAATACTAAAAAAACCATCTAATTTCTACTCCTTATTTAATTTATTCACTTTATTATCACAAATCATTCATGTCCAACATCATTATTATCCAAACATCATCTTATATTTCTTTCTTTAGTTTCTCACTTCATCTAATCAATGAGAACAATTTTACCTACCATCGTAATGGGAAATTATAGTAAATTATACAGACCACCCTTTATAATAAATACAATACAAACCACAATGAAAAAAATAATATTCGACATCGAAGAATCATTTTGTCAATTTCAAACCCATTTATCTTGTATAATAATAATATGAGACGATAAAAAGGTACCCAATTGCAAAATTCATAAAACTCCAGAGTTGGACCACCTTAATTTATTGTTCCAAATATGATATTAATTTTGAATTTATTATATCTATTTTGTCTTTTTCAACATCTACCTTTATTTTTGGTACATAACCCTTTAAAATTCTATCCCCTTCCCAGCTTTTCCTCTCCATTCAAAATAACACAAAGGAAAATTGAGAATCCTCTGTAGCTGATTTTCATCTTGAAGAATGTATTTTTTTTAATCTTTTTAATTCTTAAGTTAAACTTAAAATAAGTAATTAATAAGATATGCTTATAAAAAAATAGAAAATTATTTGTTTTTAAATACAAAATTAGGCAAACACGTTAAAAATATATTTTAAAAAGTACAAATAAACAAACCAATTCACCTCTATCACATAAGAATACTCCAATACTAATAAAAAAACATGGTTAAGAAAATTAGAAGTAAAATAATCATAAGTTTTAAAGAATAAATCAATGACTATAAATTACAAGGCGTGTAAAGTCATAAGGTGCCAATAATTTCTCTGTATATAGATTCCTAAGTGTTTACACTGCCTAAAAGGAATTCATATTATATATCACACGTATATGAAAGTTAGTTAATTTTTAATAAAATTGAGTAAAACATTATTCGGGTTCCTCAAAGTGTATAATGATATTATATTAATTTTAAAATAAGAAAGATATAAAATAATTCTTAATGTGTAATTGGTTACTTTAGTTTAATTTTTTTTAAATTATGTCAGTTGAAATAATTCTAAATAGTTAAATTTTCAAACTATTTGCTTTTTTTAAATTTATTTAAATTGTGTTTAGGTTCGAGAATAAATTTTAAAGTAATTTTTTTTTCAAGCAGAACATTTTCGAAAAGTCTAAAATACTGTTTTATGTTTTATATCTTATTTTTATTTTTACGCTAAAACAATTTATTATTGATTTGTGCATGTGTGCTTGGAGCGCACCTCCGTCAACTCGAACCTATCCACTTTAAAAAACATAAAACATAAAATAATAAATTATATTTATACACTTATTATTTTTATTAGATTCAGATTGATCTCATATTTTTTAGAAAATTTTATTATTAAAATGAGTCAAAATTACTGCAAAACCATATTTTAATTTTATAATTATTTTTCATACTTAATTAATCATCAACGTATTCTGTGGATTCTATTATGCACGTTCAGTGGTCCATGTGTGGACCATCTATTTCGAATAATAAAATGTAAAATGCAATAAATTCTTCTCACTAACAAAGTTCATAGTTCATTTTATTGATTAATTAAAATTAATTAATCAATTAATCATTCTTAGTGTACCTTAACTTATTTAATTTATATCATTATTTCAATTTTTGGTAGTTTTACATTTTATTATTAATATTCATCATCAATAAATAATGAGCAAACTCATATAATAAATTAAAATATGATATAAATTTTAGTACAATGAGTCTGTCATTGTTTTAATATATTATTTTTATTTAATGTGAGATTTTTAACCTATACTCATGAAATATTTTTTCTAAGTAAGTCTTTTTCACATTGGTATATTTCTTAACATTTTTTAACCATAAGTATCTTAATGATAATTCTTACTTAATATCATCCTTTGCCATAACATAACACACTTACATGAAAATTTTGATAGAAGAATACACAAACCTTAAATTCATCACTCATTCTATGTTATACTCGTTTGAGTTGGTCACTCCTGAAGTCAACTACCAAAATGAATTATTATTCTAATACCACTTTAATGGAAGAATTGTTCAAAATAACAATTTAATAATAATAGATCAATAAGTAGTGCAATAAAATTTTCTCCTCCTCCTTGTAAGAATATACGAGGAGCATTAATAAAATTAGAGTACAACAATAAGACAAGAATTTAGGAGAGAAATAATTCCGATTTATATATTGATTTTTACCTACGGTCCTGATTTGTAGGTAAATTCAGTATTACCTACGGACTTGAATTCGTCGGTAAATTCTGCATTACCTATGGATATTATCCATTGATCTGAATTCATAGGTAAATTTAATATTACCTACGGATATCTTCCACAGATCTCAATCTATAGGTAAATTCAGTTTTATCTATAGATTATTACTCACAAATCTCTATTCGTAGGTAAAATTTACATTATCCACAAATTTTACCCACAAATCTATATTTAAAATAAATTCAATATTATTATTAATTATTAATATAAATATTTTTATTAACAATATTAATAATATTAAGAATGTAAATAATCTTAATAGTTTTAAAATTTTTAATAATATTAAACATAATAATTATATACATAATATTAAAAATATTATTATAATATAAATAATTATAAAATCATAAATAATATTCAAAAACAATAATAGTAAATAATAATTATAAATAA
>Ga0123341_1000641_pt1 | contig 22732 bp, 22 predicted proteins | sample Turbeapinknodule_FD_89959 | JGI IMG/M metagenome (GOLD analysis project Ga0123341, IMG submission 89959) | Root nodule microbial communities of legume samples collected from Mexico - Turtle bean Mexico pink nodule | ecosystem: Host-associated > Plants > Roots > Nodule | place: Mexico: Nepantla...
GATTAGAACGGTGAACAGTTTTACAAAATTAGATTTTTTTGTCCACTCTTATTAATAATGTCGACAAAAAAAATTAAAGATACATACATGTCATTAAAATACTCTTTTTAGTATTTTTAGTTTAATACTAAAAAGTTATAAAACTAAACTTAAAAGGGTTATATATTAACCACTCAGATAAGGTATTATTATTGGTTTAATAATTTTAAAATAATACATAAAAAGGATTATTATTAATTTTGTAGATATTATTAAGAAATTTATTTTAATTTTGTGTGACAGAAAGAAAGTTATTAACATCAATAAGTATATTTTATTTACTCGACAAGTTATCAGAAGAAAAAGGTATAAAAAATGCAATTTTATATATAAAAAAAATATTCAATGCGTAATGATTAAGTTATAACTAGGATAAATGTGTTAAAATATCATGTTAATTATTAACTAATAATACATATTTTTTAATTTCCCCATACACTTGAGTTATATAATAATTTTCCATACATATACTAATTTATTTAGGGGACGTTTACAAGCGTTTTGTTTTTCTGACAACGTTTTAACTACAAAAAGGTTGACCTTATTTTCAATTTATTTCTATTTGTCTTAGAATGTTACAAGAAACAAAGAAAATATAATTCAGTGTTTCTGATGCAAATTTTTTAAAATGGGAAAAATTGAAAAGAATGAAACTTTCCTGTAATTAAAAAATAAAAACAGAAAATAAACTTACTAGTAAACGTCTCCGTAATGTCCTTGTGTTCGGTTTGGCATTAAAATATGAAGCACTAAGGTTCAAACCCCATTTGTAAAATCCGTCAGCAAACTAGTTAACTAAGTATTACACTAACTTTAATTTAATAAATATGAAAACATAATTTAAACGATACTAAAATCATCAATTTAAAGTGCAAGGAAATTAAGCCTAAATTATAAAAGATCATGTTAATGCTACATGTCATTGGATGATTGTAAGCCGAAAACAGATTTTGTACCTCACAAATACCACAAGTTCACTACTTGCTAAGCTCAGTACATCTATATATCGTTCAAATTAATGCTAACAAAATTAACACACTCCAGACATTTTGTTTCGTAGTACTACATAATGGTGTAAAAACACGAACGTAATTTCGCATTTTATGGATGAAATGGGTTCAAATAAATTAGAGATCAAAGTAACTGAACACAATTTCAAAAAGCGAATCTAGAGGTAGAGTATGGGTAAAAATACTCTGACCTTGTCTTAACCAGAGATACGGATGCGTGAGACAAGGCTGCTTCTTCCTGCATCTCCATACCTTCTTCTCTCACCTCCATAGATTTTCGTATTTCCAAAAATGCCCCTCTGTAATATTCTGGATTACATAATCCAGAAATCATTTTTCAAATTTGTAATTAGCTTCCGGATTATATAATCCAGAAGTATTTTTTCAGATGCATGATTACTTTCCAGATTACATAATCCGGAAGTCTTTTTTAACTTCCGGATTATGTAATCCGGAAGTCTTTTTTCAAATACGTTTTCGAATTACATAATCCGGAAGTTATTCTATGGGAGTGACACAAGAAGGATAAAAATGTATTTTCATTTTGTGTATGGAGGTGCCAGAAGAAGATATGGAGGTGCAGGAAGAAACAGTCGTGAGACAAACGCTAAAAAGGCATCCACTGGGGAAATTAACATGAGTATATATATACACATTTTAGTAGGAACACATTATGTTCAAACGGAAAAAAACAAAATTGGGGCCAAAATACATTCCATTCTGATATACATTATTCCAACTATACATGTACAAGCTAGGTTGTTGCCTAATGCAAAGGTACAGAGAAGGGTGCAAAAAACCTGAGCAGATAGCCCAACTATTTAGCTATCTGAATGTGTTGATTATCAGTATTGGCTCTTCATTCTTGTGTCTGTAGAGAGATGATTGAGGTTAGTCTCGGTCAGGTCTAGGCTAACTCAACTTGAGACTCGCAGTTCATGGTTGCTTACATTTTAGCTAGCGGTAGATGATTCTTTAGACTTTTCTGTCACTGTGTCCTTGTCTGAGTTGCATGTCTCACCAGTCTGTGTTTGACTAGTTTGTGTCTGTGTAGTCTGTGTTTGACTAGTTTGTGTTTGACTAGTCTGTGTTTGAGTAGTCTGTGTTTGACTAGTCTGTGTTTGACTAGTCTGTGTCTGAGTAGTTTGTGCTTGACTTGAAACCTGAGAATCGGATGCAATTCCAAGAACAACCAGCATAGCCCTAAACACATTAAAAAACTCAATCAATGTTGTTCACAAACATAAACAGTGGCTACACCCTCTTCCAAAAAGATAAACAGTTTTTAAACAAGAATGAAACGAGTTCACCCTCAAAAAGATGTAGAGAAAGAAAAGAAAAAGATGAGATAAATTCATGGCATTGTTGTGCCTAGTGAATTTTTGAACCTCGGAAGTTTAGATTGTATATCTGGCTGGCTAGCATGAGCAATCAATGGTGCCTTCAAGGCTGAAATTCTATTTAAGGCATTCTCTAATTGTGCTGGAGGCAGCTGCTTGCAAGCATACACCACAAGAAAACGCATTAGAACACATGTTTTAAAATTTAAAAAGCTCTCAAAAAGACCATCTAAAATCAGAAACTCTAAAAAGAATAAGGAATGTGTACCCAAGAAAAAAATAAGAGGGGCTATATAATTAATAAGCATCTTTTTTCATTATGGGTACAAAAATATTTAAATTAAATTAGTGAAAAATAAAGGAAAATGACCCACTTAAAATGATAATTAAATGTGAGCAATGCAGAGCTGCCATATGCACAAATGACGGGAAGAGCATGGCGTATGATGTACAAAAATGTACAATCTGAATACAATTAAGCTCGTTTCAAAAGCTCTCCGAAGAGCCACAAGGAAATGTACAAAGAGTTCTTATGATTTATTATAAAAAAAGTACAATTTGAAAGCAACAGCATTAAATTATGATATTAACTGTTAACCCAAGAAATCAACAGATGAAGTTTCTCTGTAGCTATTGTTCATATTTCGTGCAGAGCTCTTCCAGTACGTACAAGTAATTGATATTTTCATCTTAGTTAAGTTATACGTTCATCATATGGAACAGGTATGTAAGGGTGCAATAATGAACAGAGAGGGTGAAAACTAATTCAGAACTGTTCCGAAACTTGAAAAATTATAAGTTTCTGATAAGAGGAGTAAACACAGATAATAATACCTGAAGCAAAATGCCAAATGACTGTGGTTTTGTCAGCTGCACACACTTCAAGAATCCCACCCACAACTTCGGGTATTTCCATATCTGCAGCAGTTCATTTAGTGATGTGTAAGTACACTGAACAATAGAATAGAGTACAAAAAACATAAAACAATAAGATATGCACCTGCTTTGTCACAAGGCGAGAAAGAATCCCCATGATAAAGTCCACCTACAGCAGTTTATACAAGTCAATTATTTGTTCGAATAGACCAAATTCAAACCAAACACAGACAGATAAAAATGAACAATGGTAGAACGTTTTCAGTTAGAAAATCATCAATTAATCAAAACTAGCATATTAATGGGCAACAGGGAAAAGATAAATGGAAAAGCTTTACTGAATATATATTTGGGGCATCAAAACGAAAGTTGTACTTGAGAAAAAAAAAAGAGGTGATATATTGACACCATGAATAGCAGATACATACATTTAACATTCTAAAATATTAATATTTTAATTATTTTTATTTTATTTTTTAATTTAAAATATTATTATATTATTATAAAGAGTTGTGAAGTGTGTGTAATTTACTATTTGTGGTGTCAAAGAAAAGTTTTCCAAAGAAAAAGTAGAGAATGAATTTGAAAGAGTATATTTCCCTTTCTTAAAATCTCATTTATAATAACTTTGGATGCATCGAATACAATGTAAGAGACGAAAGAGAAGAGAATATAAAAATATATCTAGGACCTCGATACAGCACAGAGCAGACAATAGCTTTGCAATAATTATATTTGTGTATAACCTTTAGCCACAAGACAAACTTTGAGATGATCAACAGTACCATCACTATCAACTTTGATAGCAAAATCCTACCTGCAACCAGCAACAAATCTCCCAGAAGGCAAAGTAACAAGTTTCCAAGTTCCACTGGTCTGAAGAACACTTATTTCATCAAGCATAGCTTGAAGCCAACCAGGATTAGCTAAGGCATCACCAACCGACTTTGGAATGGACATAGAAGAAATAGACGAAAGGCAAGTATAAAAGATTGAGATAGTTGATGGTAGCTTAAAGCAATATAATGTGGAGAAGGAATACGAGTAGAATGTATACCTTTACGAATGACAATGGGAAGACCAAGTTCAACGATCGAAGCCGGAAGGGGCAGAGGATCTAGCAGTAGAAGAGAGTCACCTGGTGGACGATGGGAAGTTTGAGGACGATTGCAAACTTGAAGAGGTGGTGGAGTTGGGGAATCTTTAGGTACACTAGACATAACAGTAGGAACAAAGACAACCGGAATATGTACTAGAGACACAGTTGGAGAAGATAAAGACTTAAAATAAAAAGAAGACTCAATGAAGATGACATTTGCAAAAATGAAACAGCAGTTAAGAGAAGGTGAGACATTTTTATCCTTTTTAAAATTTGGTGAACCCTAAACTTTTGCACACGCCTCATAAGCACGAAAAAATTGTTTTAAAGATGAGTGAATGGTACATCTGATAACAATGCATAATTGAGCATTAATTTTCAACCAACGAGAAACCTCATTTTCAGCAACATTAGAAACACATTGGGTAAGATGATCAACATAACCTTAACAGTTAAGCCATAATTTAATATTTGAGGCCCAAGTGTTATAGGTAGTTCCATCCAATTTCTCAATGGAAAAATGAAAATTGAGATAATTAAAATAAATAGACGGATCAGGCATAGTAGCAATGAAAGAAGACATATATGACAAGGGCAGATCCAATCACCGACACAATCGACAGCAGAGGCGAAGACGATATGAAAACACCGATGAAAAGTAGGTTCACCCAAAAAATGAACCCTAACCCTATGCTCTAGATATCTATTAAGAATATAGAAAATAAATATAGGATTAATATCCATTGTGTAAAATGCACACATTGGGTTGTTTATTTATAGATGGAAATAATAACATAAACTATGGGCTAAGCCCATTACCTTCAACAATATTCTTAAATATTTCTACTTTGAAAGAGTTGGAACACAAAGGATGCGTGTTGCCAAGTTCCTCATAGAAGGAACTTCCTAAGCGGTTAAAGTTTGATCTCAAACATCATCAAAATCAAGATTCATTGCCCGAAGGATCATAGCCATACAAAACTTATCCAACTTCTTTTTTATCTCATCTAATGAGTTAACTTCCAATAACCTCTTCAATTCCTCAACTATAGATTCAGGAATAAAAGACATCATGTCATTATTAGATTGCTTGAGAGAAGCCACATGGTTAGCATAATCATAAAGGCATTGGATATCATTTGCACAAATATGACGGGCCTTTGTCCAAAAGGAATAATAGGTTTTGAATGACCTGAAAGTGCTCAAAATATTGGGCTCTACTGATTGCCAAAGAGTAGAGAACAAGCTGAAAATCATTTTTTTTTTCACTATTGAACTTGATCTAGTGGTACTCTACTCCCAGCTTCTAAATAATCATAAAAACCATGGCCAAGGAACCAAAGTTCAATTGAGGTAGACAAAAATGGGTAGTTTTTCCCATTTAATTTCTCATAGATTAAAAGTCCCAAAAAAAGAGAAGATAATCACTTAATACATGTTGAAATAAGGTAGAGACAAGGACATGATCACGTAATGTAACAAAGAAAGAACAGAGAATAACCCTAGGGCTTCAAGAGAAAGAAGCAATGAGCAACTCTAGATGACCCACCAAATAGTACCGAAATGAAGAAGAGAGGTTGTAAAATAGCTCAGAAGACTACAACAAATCAAACCATGGTGGTTTGGAAGGATTCCGACCATTGGAAGGTAGCACGTGAGACACACACACTTAGAGAAACCAAGGTAACAGTGTGTGACAGCACATCAGTCGAAAAAGGAATTTGAATGAACAGTCACCAGGGTTGGGTCGCAATCAAAGCCGCACCAGACCACGGCATTGACAAGCGAAACTCCAACGATGGACAATGACAGAAGGTTGTGGTGAGTGACAGAATGGCAATTTCCTGCTAGCCAAAGCGGGATTGATATGCTCCGTTACCAACTTGAGAAAAAAAAAGTAGAGAATAAATTTCAGAGAGTGAATTTCCCTCTTAGGATCTAATATTTATAGAACTTTTGATACATTAGATACAATGTATGAGAGGGAAGTAAAGAGAATATGAAAAGATATACCTAGGAACTAGGTGGAACACAACACACAATAGCTTACAATAAATTTTATTTAAGACTATTTATTCTAAGAGTAGTAAAGAATCAACTAATAGTAGAATTCCTCGATTCTAGTCTATAATAAATAATTGAATTCCTTTATTAACATTATAACATTTCCCGGGATATGTATGGTCCTTACCAGCGTTGGAAAAGCACCAATTGCTTGTAACACTGTACGCATGAATAGTAAAGGAGGAGGAATTTGCTCAACCTGCATTAAAAATCATTTGCCATGTGAGATCAACTAACTTGCATAGGCATTCAAAACTTATAAAACAATTTTCACATAACACACCAACTGATTCAAAACTCTGGCAATAACTTCCTGCGTAAAAGTTTGTCGCTGCTCAAAACAAGCATTGCATGCATCTGTCACCTGCATATAAAAACACTTGGTTGTGAAAAATGTTTCATTTTTTAACAAAAACCAAATATCATCACATACCTACCTTTTTCAAGGGAATTCCATCCCTTTCAGGATCAATTCCATGAATTGCAATTAAAACTTCAGCCGGAGAAAGCACCGGACCAGATTGTGATGATCCCTGTGAAAGAACTATATAATTAATTCAATTACAAAATTGTACTCACAGTTCAGAACTAATTTTTTATTGAAGTGAAATGTATAATATCCCAAAGGGTTTGGTGATCATGGAAGTTAAAACTTAATACAAGCATTAAATTTCATGTGTAGGGCTAATCCTATCAAATGAAGCATTGTTTGTTAAACTTTCACAATAATTTTATCATAAACAGTATTTTAAAACTATAGCCATTATTGTGCCTCAAATTGCAATAGTTTTTATTTATTACTTTAACAGGAAATCATCATGGTCTTCCAGTAAACTATCTGGCATCACATTATGCATACCAAAAACATTTGATGAATTTTTGCAATTCCAAACTAATTTGTACAATTCATTCCAAGACACTGGCACAAAAACAAACAAGTTGCTCAGCAATTCATATCTTCAGTTTCATAACTCATACGGTATGAATTCTATCATCAATATACTAACTACCATGCTTGGTTGTAGCTCTCATTAAGCTCTATAACTATAAAGAAACAAATCCTTACCTGTAATATACGACCAAGTGCTGTTTGGAATTTCTCCAAAGGAAGATTCACAATGTGAGGAAAAATCGGTATTACCTGTCAAATAAATTGTTCAAACATGTCCGCCAAATGAAAGGAATGCCATTCAAGATAATTAGAAAGTAAAAGAAAAAGTATATACCTAAGGATAAAACAATTCTTGCTCAAATGAAATCCATTAATTTTGTTATATTTATAGAAACAATGAAATAATCCTATATAATCAAGAATATCTAGATTATATATCCATTATTAGGAACATTTTTATTTATTCCCATATAATATCTTTGTTATCATAGGATATCAAATGTCCTCTATTTGCTGTGTTAATTCCATTTTCTCAATATAAATCAAACACTCGTAATGTCTTAGAAACACAGTTCCAGCTCAATATTTACATTTTCCAAGAGCCTTCTTCAAAACGTTTTGGAGGATTTTTCTTCGCGAACCTTTCTCCCAAGTTAGCATTCACGTTCTAGCATCGCTTCCAAGAAGTTTTGTAACAAATCGTGATTCAAACCATACGATTCTAACTACATTGTTGTTGACTTCGTTCTTTATGTCCCTCATTGTTTTTTTTAATTTATTGTTTGTTACTCGATTGGCCAAATCTCATTATATTAATGCTACCTTGTTAGATCAAATGTCAAGTCAAACGATTGACATCGGATGTGAGTCACATGGTCTTTACTATGTCTCCCCATCACCATTGTTATGTACAACAGCGTATAGCAACCTCCTAGATTTGTTGCTCAAGAGAAAACATTTAATATGGAATGTCATCTATGCAAGCAAGTCCCTATATGGTTTTTGGCATTTCAAACTATTATCCACCAGTTTGGAATGATACATTATTCTCTTTTTAATTGTCATTCTCTCCAAGGATGTATCTATCTCATTGTATATGTGGACACATTGCTACTACAAAGCAAGGCAAGGAGGGCATTATACAACTAAGGAAAGGATCAATTATATTTGTTGTACTCATGCACATACGACTTATATGCTTCAGCTTGAGGACCAAGGATCAATTATCTTAGTACTCACATATGCACATACAACTTATATGCTTTAGCTTGAGAAAGAGTATTATAATTATAGAAATAAGAAATTGGTCCTATAAAATCAAGAATATCAAGATTGTATGTATTATTAGGAATGCTTTTATTAATACTCATGTCTTTGTTAATACAGCATATCAAATATCCTATATTTATTGTATTGATTCATTTTTCTCAATATAAATAAGGCACCTTTGTTGTTTCAAAATTTCAGCCTAATGTTTCTCTCTTACCTAGAGTTTAACATTCTTGATATAAATAAATCATAATTTTATAAAAAAAACAATGAAATTTACATCCAATTGAAAGAATAATAAAGAGTACCTCGTCATTCGATAGGAATGGTAATACTGGAATAAGAACCTCTGCATCCTGTATAGAATCAACCGACTATTAGCCATAATCCTGAGTTTCAATGTGAAACTGCTAAGACAACAGTTCACAATACCTTGAGTTTTGAATCATGCAACTTTTTCACAGTGCTTATTAAATCCTTAGAAGGGGTCGTACCATCTGTAAGTGTATGCAACACCTGACATTTCAATGTAAAATTATCACTATTCAATATATTTCAAAAAAATTCAAACAAATGAAAAATTATGCAAGGTAAAACAGTAAACCTGCATTAGAAGATTCTCGCTTCCATTTGGAGGATCCGAAATAGTTTCAAGAAGATCCAAAGATGAGCCCATAGTTCGTACTAGAATAGGAATTTGTCGATGTACTGCCTGCAGGATACAAGTAATAATGTAACTTATTGACAGAACAATAGTTGATAATATTCACTAGACCCCGTATTTTAAAAACCGAAACCTGCTTTACTGCCTTTGATGTGCTTCTATAGATGACAAATACTTGGCGAAAGAGAGAATGTTTCTGCCATCATAAAGCATCCATATGTATTACTTCTAATCAAATAACAGAACATAATGCACCAAAGGATGTCTACTAGGAAAAATAAACAGTACCTTTGTACACAAAGCAAAAAACAATGACATGCACCTCTGAGCCTCAGAAACTGAATCTGGTGAGACACTCTCAGATGTGCATGATTGACGATTATCTGAGACATCTTTAGTGCTGCCACTCAATGATGATTGTTCGTTTGAAACCTTTTCAACATCAGGTCCCTGGAAATGAAAAGGGAAAAATAAACTATCATATCCAGTCCAGTTCGACAACAAAATGACATTAACTTGCCATCCAGAGGACTCATGAAAAAAAAAAGTAAATCCATAAATGTGTCAATACCTTTTGTGAATCAGCAATGGACCCTTCAGCATCTGTTAATTCAAACACATCATCACTTGTCACTGAGAAAAGCATTTCCTTTGCAAAATCTTCTATTTGCTGAGAAATGGATGACAAAGGATAAAGCTTATTTGCCACCTGCAAGAAGAGCTCAAATTGACAATGCTGCTATGCGGTCAACTAAATGATTCAACAGGAATTTATACTTAATGTACCAGACGTATCGCCTTCATACGCACTTCTTCCAAGTGATGCACTGCACTCTTTCATTTGAAAAGGAAAAAATCAAAATTAAGAGATCAGATGTAAGGCCAAAAAATTACAATTAAAAGGAAAAGCAAGGTTTGAAAATTCAGTTTCTACAATTCAAGGAGAAAGGAAGGGGCAATTATCATCAAGCCACCACTTAAGTTTAATTTAGACATATGAAGAAAGAAAATCAATGTAGATTGTGGAATTATGAATAAAACCAGAATTAAACAAATAACATGAAAGTTTGTATAATAAAAGTAGGATAGAAAAACCTGTAGAGCAATTTGTAAGCAAGTATCTCGGATCGGAGGCCTAAGAAGAATCAAACTCCATACAGCACTTAGACCTTGAGTTACTCTATCCGCATTCAGTGAGTGTAACTCCTTTTCACCTCTATCCCCATTTCCCGGAGAACACATGTTTTCTAAAATTTTCAGAACTGATTTTGGTAAATAAGGAGATTCACCAAGCAATTTACTTAATGATTTATCTGAAGGTGGAAATGAATCTCTAAGTGCTTCTGCCTGCATTTGAAGAGAACCAAAATCTCAACTCATGCCTTGCAAATGGAGACAAAAGAATCAAGATAGAAAAACACTTACCACTGTAAGGAGGAATTTTTCATATACAGAAGCTGCAGTAGTGGAAGAAAAGAAGTCAGGCTCCTCTTCAGCCTCACCAAATAATCTGTAGAGGACACGCAATGTCAACTCGTGTCCCTGAGACATTAGGTAATCATTGTCAACAGTGTCCATCAAGTCTATTAAGATATTAGATGTCCAACAACAAGATGTTTATAGTCATTCCACATACATGATTTAGCTTGAGAAACAACAGTGTCTGTCAGCAATCATATTTTATTATTCCATATTTAGCAGATTATAATTATGTTGGACAGTGGTTTGATTTGTACTCCACATGTACCTTCACAAGGTCTTTCTAGATGATTGAGCAGTCCAGTTTCTTATTAATATGCAGTCAGGGAATAGAAAACAATTATTCTTCAGCTTGAGGGGGAGTGTTGGAAAACAGGAGTAATTAATGTTTCTTATTTTTCTAAGTATTTAACTAGGTCCAATGCACTTTAGGAAGTTGTGATAGTTTAAATCTTCTCTTTGAAAAGAGTTGAAGCTATTTAGTACCTATGTAACCCTTCTGATTATTAATAGATCAATATGCTGGGTGGAAACCCAACTCGGGCCTATTTAGAAAACACACTCTGTCTTTCTTCTCAAACTTTGTTTCTTTCATTTATCAAATACCAATTCTAAATCTAATACAACTAAACAAGTTCCTTTAATCCTTATATTCTCCACCAGCATGGCAGACATTACTTTTTTGATGAAACATGTATGACAAAATTGAACCCATTTGGATGACGTATCTCTAATGAAGTAGAAAAGGCCAGGTCTCCAAGTTCAGATTTTCAAAATGCAATTGATCTAAGGAATCTACATTTTCAAAACAAGTTCATAATTGATTTTATAGAAATAAAAGTTTAGTCTCTTATAAGTATGGGTCACTGGTGAGAAGCTGCACCAAAGCTGATAAGTAAAAAAATTGATAGAGAAGCAGTAACATTTGAGACAAGAGCTCACCTCATGACTGGTGTAATCAATCAAAATATGCTGCTGTAATAGTTTCCATGGGTCTAATTCTAAGGGAAACTGCATGAACAGAAAGAAGAGTGCACGGTATCAATTACAAAGTGGTTGTAAGCAAATATACACACAAACCGTTAGAAGAAAGAATTGATTTTGGGATCTTAAGGATGTCTGTATTACATAAGTTGATAGAATTTAAGCATACAAAGAGAAAAAGGATGGTGACTGTAAGAAAATAAAAAAATCAAATATGAACAAATGAACAATAAGAATGCATTAAACTAGTTAGTGATGAACTTTAGATCCTAATTTCTTGAAAATGAGAACTGTAAGACAGGTAACATGAAAACATTTAATATTTAAATTAATGCAATGGTAACAGTTAAAGGATATGGCAATCATAAATCATGTTAATCCTATTATGCTGGAGATAATATTTCATTATTGTACAGTTTTAATTACATTCCACAATTAGGAGGATAATTTGGAGGATTAATAGGCTAACAGTATATTTTATACTTATTGCACAGGATCATTGATCCTGAATTATAGGGATAGATTGTGTCTATCATAAATTAAGATTTTCGTTATTAAGTCTTTTGTATTCTATTCAAGAGCAATTGCTCTTCTATGAATATTATCAGAAACAGTTTTTCTAAATATGATATCAGAGCTCTAAAATCCTTGGGAGCCTTTGTAATCTCATGCACAGCCAGCATTGTTGCAAAACCACACCCATTTCTTTCTTCTACTGTATTCACCTGTGCAGCCTGCATTACTGCACACCACACCCCTTTCTTTCTTCCACTGTATTCCTTCTAGACCTGCAATACCATCGTGCAAACCTAAAAAATGTCCCCGATACTCAGAAAACCCTTAACCAATCACACAATTTAGGACAAGGGAGACGCGGTTGTACTATCATGGTTGTGGAATGCCATGACACCAGAGGTGAGTGATGTTTACATGTTTATTAAGACAGCTAAAGAGATATGGGATAGCTATAAAGCAAATTATTCCAAAGTTGGTGATGCTGCCCAAATCTATGATATTAAGATGAGAATCTTTAATACAAAACAAGGGAATTACTCAGTCAATAAGTATGCCCATACACTACAAAAAAAATTGCACTTGCAGATGGAACTTTCATTACAGTAGCTGGAAAAGGAGATATTATGATAAACCAGAATCTAATTCTGGAGGAAGTTTTGCATGTACCCAAATTATCTGCAATTTTATTTTTGTTCACAAACTTACTATGGATTTACAATGCTTGGTGTTTTTTAATCCTATAACCTGCCAATTTCAGGATCACAAAACGGTGAAGATGATTGGACTTGCTAAGGAAGACAATGGGCCCTACCTTCTAGCTTTGTGCATACAACTTATATGCTCCAACTTGAGGAGTATTAAAATTATGATTGTTATTGTATTGCACAGCTTTAATAAAGCTACTTTCCGGGTGCAATTACCTAGCTTAAGGGTAGAGTGTTATAGGGTATACCTTTTCCTTGTAATGTACTCTTTTCTCGTTCATATAAAGTCTATCCTGTCACCTACTATCGACCACCCATAAATATTTATTCTCACGCTCGAGATGTTCAGTCCTTGACATGAAGGGATGTGTTAGGGATCTCACATCAACTAAAGATATAGTCAAATTATAGCATATAAGTAGATGCAAACCTCACCTTAGAAGCTAGTTTGTAAGGTTGAATTAGACTTAAAGTTCACTTTCTAAGAGATCTTTGTAGAAGTTTACTCAAATTTCACCCACCACCCTATCTAGCTTAAGAAAGAAGGCTATAAAAAGGGGGTATACACATTAGAAAAAAAATACTTATGCATTGGATAAAAATGCAAAGTAGGACAGGTTAGTGTAATTTCTACAACTAATAAAGGCAGGTCTATATCATATCAGAAAACCTCCATGACATCATTTTAGTCTCCTCTAAAGATACCAGACGGGGTCCTAAGAAATTAAAGTCATTGTAAATTTCATCAACAGGCAACAGTTATAGAATACCAAAAAAGAATAAATAGAGTTGGATCTTCCATGCTTCTAAGGACCAAAAAACAGTTTAAAAAACTAAAAACTCCTACAGAGAGCACCTAACATTTGTCATTTTACAACTGCAATATAAAACTAGAAAATTTCTAGATAGGATTTTCACCTCAACTCCTAAATAAGCAAGTATCGAAAAACGGACTTTGGAGCCTCCAGCTGCCGCTATTTGCTTATATGCATCAATAATACGCATAAAACATGACTTTTGCAAATGATCCTTTTGTTCATCTTCAAGTTCAACAACTGGAGCAATCATCTTTGGCAAGACTAAACGCGAAGGCAACACAACTGAAGTAGCTGTTGATGATACCAAGCTATTGACATCTCTAACAGCCGCTTTTGGACTCAGCTCCTCAGATCTATCTGTTGATATTGATGGAGCTAAGTTCAGGGGTGACCGCAGATCCAAACTTGTATCTTGGTCTTGGCTGCCATCTTCTAGGTCCACTTCAGTGGAAGCCAATAAAGAAGGAGCAAAAGTTTCTGACAAGGCATCACTACGACCAAAAGAATCCAGGCCAGGAATTCCACTCTCTGAGTTTCCAACATCATGGATGTCAGGAGGCATAGTTGTACAGCCATTCTCTACTCCAGGTATACTAGCATCAGAAGTTGGAAAATCAGTAGGAGATGGTACATTTTCAGATACAAGATTCATGCCAGAATGAACAGCACCACTATTTACAGCAGTTGCAGAAATTTCTTCCTCCCCTTGTGACTTCTGCAATATGTATATCAAAGTCTTACTCAAAAAAAAATCTAAAAAATACGCTAAAAAAATAGACAGTCTAAATGTATAAATGAAAGGGAAAGATAGTAAAATTTAAAAATAAAAGGTAAGACCTAAAAACAAAAAATATCAGATAACTAATTAATTATTATACCTCAGCCTCATTTGAAACTGATTGTTGTGCATCAAGAAGGGAAGCTATTGGTGGGAAAGTACTAGAAAGTGACATAACAGCAGCTACAAATGATGGTGGATATTTAGCCTTGTCATCAGAACCAATCATACTAATGTCTTGCAGTTGTTCATTTCCTTCAGTATTAGGGTAACTCGGAGGTAAGTTATGCATATTTGCCATCACCACCTCAGCTAGCAAGTCAGCAGAAATACTTGAGATGAGAATCTCAAGATGCCCAACAGCTTTTTCACCTTGAGCAATCAAAGCACCAAATGTGGTAACAAGTTGCCGTACAGGCCCATTATCCACATCTCCTGTTGAAGATGTTGGTACATTTGAAGGAGTCTCATCCTGAGAGTTGGAAGTGGTATGTTCATCCAACTCTTTCTTAGGTTCTTCCATAGCATCAATTGTTGTCCTGACACGTTTTCCATGAACATCTTCAGCTAAATCACCTTCAATTTGTGATCCAGATCGTTTTCTTGACAAATCACTGTGTACTGAATCATCAGAATTTATTGCAGGTTCCTCTTCCTGAAAAAAAAGGTAACCAATACCATGATGTCCTGCCAGTATTAAATTTTATTTAAAATATTTCTCCTGATCTGCAATAATCCTTGTAACTAACCACAACCATTTCTTTTATTGCAACTACCAAGTCCAACTGTTTGGAAGTTTAACATTTGCTCCTATTTCAAAATATTTCCCATTGATGGTAAAAGCAAAGATTAAATTAAGAAGGCAATAAAACGGCTTCAACTTATTAAAAATAACAGCATTGGATTTAATTACATACTATTGGAAACATAAAAATTGAGAATGGAAAGGACATAACCCCAAAAGCAAACTCAAGTGAGGAAGACTGGCCAAGTCATTATAACAAGTACTTCAGCCATATTCCCAGCCAACATGGAATATAGGAACACCTCTCTAATGCATAGAACTGGGCATTTGCAAGTAAATATGCAAGACTAGACATTTGCAGTGGGGGGCCCAACTAGGATACAATCTAACATCAAATTAGAATTGAAAATGAACTAAGTCTATCTAAATTCTAAAGGGTACCTAAAGAGAATAAAACTGTCTAATTGATTATAAGTATATAAATGAAGGCAAACCTAACCTTACAAGGCAATTTTGTGAAGTTATGTAGGCTTAAAGACCATTTTCTAAATGCGTGGGAAAAAACAAAAAAATGACCTAAAATCCCAAATGACAATGTTCCACAAGAAATTTACTGAAGTGCCATTGGACAGGAAAATTTGTCACCAAACAACATACCGTAAGCAGCAGGACAGTGTTATTATATATAAAGCTTACACTCCATCAATGCCTTTCTTTTCATTGTCTTTATTTGGAGATACAAGAACACTAATAAAGTTGGAAATAAATAATTAACGTCATCTTAACTTTCTAAAGCAACAAAAATGATGGAATAAAACCCATCCTCTAAAACTAAAACTTCAAAAGAGTACCATACCATCTATGTCTTCTGTAAACAAAAAAAAGAAATTGAAACTATCAATTTACTTGTCTATCTATATATACGCATACAGCTAATATTCCATCCAGCCTATACACAATCACCATACTTACATGTTCAGAGATCAAATATGTAAGAAACAGAAGAATAATTAGTAATAATAAAATAAATAAACTTCTCAGGAAGAGGTGGTGCTTACCTTGATAACAGGTTGATCATCCTTCTCTCTCTCCATGCTTCCATTACTAGCTGAGATTAGGTGGAACACCCGATCTGCCTTTCCTTCTGACTGTATTTCCTTTAAGGCCCCTGCCAAACGATCTCTCCACTACCAAAAAACAATAATCAGTTTTCCACAATAACACCATATCAGACATGTTGGAGATCCCACATATAATATCTAACAAGACCAAATGTCTTAAACATATGCACCAGTATTATCAATTGCAGAAATGGCCGAAAGCCAACAACATTCTATATCATTTAGCGTATAGCAATAGCATGCATCATGTGCACATAGAGAAAACAACATAATGGTTTAAATATGTAATATATATTAGTGTTATCGATATCGGATAACGGATCATATCGGAGACCCCAAAAATCCTTTATAAAGTTATAACAAAAAACATAACGGGTTATTGTGGAAGCATTGCAGTTAAAAGAAATATAATATAATATAATATATATATATATAAAAAAACAACTTCAAAAAAATACAAAACGTAAAGAAGGTGTAGTGGCTGTGGCAGAGTAGTGGCTGTGGCATAGATAAAAAAATTTGGTGTGTAGTTATAATGTTTTAAATGGGCCCAAAAAGCCTAATTTAAGTAATTTGAGATAAAAGGCATATTGTCAATAGTAGTACTAGTAAATGAAGGGAAAAGACAACAATTACCAAATGTATGATCAATGATCAATTGCACCAGAGACAATGACCCAGGGATATTGAGACAAGCAGATAAATTACCAGAGACGATGACGTCTTCATATGTTGTTGGAGTCATGCGAGGCAAACCAGTTCTTAGAGTAGGGGCAACAAGTTACTAAACAATAGATGTCTAGCCATGTAGCACAAACACTGACGCATTGACACGCATAATCTCCAAAATGTAAGACACAAGAACACGGATCTATATATTATATCATTATGAATTGCATAAACTAACAATCAAGATTTATGTGAACAAGCATGGTTGTGTTTTTTCTGTGGCAGAAAGATGTTTCTCATGGCTGGTTCAAAAGGATTTGTTCCTTATTTCTATAACCATAATAAAAATCTATACAATAAGTTTGAGCTTTTAGAAAATCATTGTATTTGTCCTTTTTAAAATTGTGTTGGAACCGTGCTAGAATTGTCAAAGATCCAAAAAATATTTTTTTAATTCGAAACTTCATTGATACGTGTCATACACATGTCAATGTCCGATACATGTGTCCAACACAGACACACCATTTAAGAGGCGTGTCCGAGCTTCATGGATGTCTAGGCAATATTGAGTGAATGAGGGGGTTTCCCATACAACTTTCAACACTTATCAATAGTATGTCCAATGCAGTCACAATGTTCACATTTTGGGCAATTTTTTAGAATTACTTGTGCGAAAGCATCCAAAATTATTATTGTGATACAAAGGCAATATTTTCCCTACAAATGAAAAATGTGTCTTTGTGTTTATTTTCTAAGGAATGCAAAGGAGCACAAATGATACAAAAGTCATGGTGAGGTTTACTGGTCATCCCAAAATCTAATGACAGGTAAAAACATACTCTTGTGGCAAGGCATACAAGTCCAAGGTCATAAAAAAGGTATTGTGGTTCTCCAATTCCTTTACATTTTCATATGATGAAACTCATTAAAATCATATAAGGCAGCAAGAAGTTGCCCAAGATAAGCAAACATAAGGCCCTCAAATTGTCATGGAGCAAGAAATGTCAAGAGATTTGGTACACACCATACAAGCATTGTGTCATTAGTATAAAAGGTAGGGGTCTCACTCTAAACTAGTGCAAAAATCTCATGGGAACGAAAGATATATTTGAACAAGTAGTGAATAGTGGATTTAATAACACTACATAATTGAGAATCAATCTTCATCCATTGTTCATGTTCTTATGTAGGAATGGATTCAACAATTGCAATGAGATGGGATTTGTATCCCAAACCACTTAGCTATAACCCAATTTCAGAGGCCCAAATGGAAAAGTTTCACTTGTCCATCTCCTCAATACTAACAATATGGTTAGAAAATGTGGGAGAATTTGCTTTGGACGTTGAATAATTGCTAAAAGATTTTTCTCAAAAAAATTAAAAAATAATAATTAAATAATCTAAGAGAGAAAATGGATCGAACCACCAAACAAACTTCGATGGAGCAACCACCACACAAATACAATTGCACGAAGGAGGTGTATAGGGAGTAGTTTTGTCGACCATCATGCATCATTGTATGCGACGGTTGGAATTGTAAAGCTGCAAGAGTAACGACACGTGTGAAGGTATGTGGATGGATCTTCGTGTTGGTGTTTGTATAGTTAGATAGATTGGCTCAACATGATCCCAACCCTATGTTCACTGAAGCAGATGGATGACTCCAGAAAAGTTGCCAAAGACAACACTGAAATTGTGCGCATTAACCTAAGAGAAAGGTTTGGCAAAAAAAACCTTTGAAGACAATGGGTCTACCGAGACAACATGACTTTGAAATGGGCTTTGAATATCATGTTGAACTATAGGAGAGATACATTGAGCTAAAACCATATGTTTCTGGGACAACGCAAATGCTTTATTTATATTGAGAAAACAAAATCAATACAATAAATAGAAAATATTTATATCCTTTGTTAATAAAGATATTATATAGAAATAAATAAAAACATTCTTAATAATACATATATAATCTAGATATTCCTTATTATAAAGGATTTGCACCTTATTTCTATAATTATACCACCTAGGAATATAAAAGTATACCTTGTAACATGCTATCTAGAAATTTATAAACATTGACATCAACCCAAAGCAAATTAAACAATAAAACTAAACTTTACACAACAAGTAAACACTGTATGTTAAACACATTTCATCTAATAGAATTACCGGAGCAGCACTTGGATGTGTACATTTCGAGCAAGTAAGAAAGGCATTCTTCAAAGCAAGATGTGCAGCTGATACACAAAACCCATTAATGACAGAGCTAGAAGGTTCCAAACTGAGTAAAACTGGCAAGATGCGGCCATAGAATGCAGGCCTTTCATTTGCAATTGCTGAAAGACTGGAATAGACCAATAACAAAGTCAATACTAAGAAAGTACCAATCAGACCAATGAATTTACAGTGTTAAAAGTTAGTAGTAATTGAAGATAATAAAAATAATTAATTTAACAGTCTTAGACAGTCCTTAGATTTTCAAAATATGCATCAGTTCTCTTCCAAACAAAAACCATTCAAATAAGATGATTTATATTAGATTAAAAGAAGTCCTCTCTCTCTTCATCAGAACATGCATGCGCATGCGCAGGTGTGACTGAGTAAGAGAACTGATCCAATATTGACCAGCTGATCATCACAGATGTGTAATCAGGAAGTTCTAACCAAGTAGAATTTTCTCAATTCATGTGTGTTTGTGAGAGTATGCAAGCAAATACTGACCATCTGATTGTCATAATGCATGTTTCATAAAGAATAAAATATAAAGTCATGTGACTTTTTAAGCAGTCACATAGGCAGAAAATCAAAGGGTGTAAAAGAAAATATCAACTACCTTTTAATCAGCACAATGATAACTGAGTTACTAAGGGACTTCACATATGAAAATCTGAGTTGATCAAGCAAGAGACCCAAACTTTGGCTTGCTTCAATTTTCAAATCTCCAATATTGAGTACTGGATGACCCCGCCTGAGCCATGATATATTAAATTCCACAGGCTTTCCTACAAAAAAAGTGAGAAGTCATAAAAGCACATAATTTAAGGATTAGAAAAACAAAAGTTTGGCAGGACCATCTTTTTTTCCCAACCAAACTCAAAATGTAATACCTTGACGAGAAGTGGGCTCTGAGGAACCACTAGGATCAGGAGTGTAAAGACGAATAACTGCCTCAACAAACTTCAGTGCCAGCAGCTTTGCACCACCACTTTCATGCTTTCAAACATGTTACGAAGGACAACCATCAGATCATAAACCAAAACAGGGAAATTTCAGACTTTCAATGAGAGCAATTACTTACTTGAAAAGCTATTGAGTATACTTTGTCTTTGAATTTAAGCATCCATTCCCATCCAGATTCAAGTGCACCATCTAAATCACTAGAGTATAGACCCTAACACAAAATAAAACCAGAATGGGAATGTTCATATCTTCAAATGAATACCAAGTGAACAATAAAAGATGAGAGATAACTACTATCAGATGTTAAAATCCTTTTAAAGTGTAACTACGAAACATTTGCCAGCATTTTATTATTCATCTCCTGATTTCTATTTTGGTAGAGACCAGGAAATTATGAATAGCATACTTGCTTCATAACTTTATATAAGATGTTCTAAACTCCTAATTATAATGCTTTCATTGATAGAAGTCAAAGGCTTTCAAAAACTTTGAAGCTTAGTACCAGATTTCGACGGTTGGCAGTCCCTGCGGACATATCATAAACCCAAGAAAAACTATTAGGGTATTAACTAATAATATCACCTTCCCTCACTTTCGCTGTTCTTGACACAAATAAACATCAAATTCACTAACCAATATTTCTGTCACTTTACAAAGGTTTAAATTACAATTGCAGCCACAGTTGCATTTTCTTGCCATCCTTGACACTGGGAAATTACAGGAAAACATGGTCACAGTTGGGGTCATGATGCAATCACAGTGAGCCAAAAAACCTTAAAGTTGTGACCAATATCTCAATTGCGGACCTTTTAAAACCATGATTCTCTTCCAGAAGGTACAACATTACCTATCAATGAAATCAACCTAACATGTCTCCCAACATGTGGAAAATCAAAATAAAACTAAATACTCAAATTCCTATTCAATTGCTCAAACTTCAGAACAAATTCACTCAACCCAAATCCACAACAATAAGCAACCACACCAACACAGCCAAAAACAACAATATGTGAACCACCACCAACCACACTCATCACCAATTTCGTTGCAAAATCGTAAACTCATCCCCCTCTCAAAACAAAGCACGCACCTGAACCACAATTTTCTCAAGTGTGCCACGAAACAACTGAATTCCACACTGAAGAGCTTGCCGAACCACTGCCGGTGTGTCGTCATCCAGTACATCAATTAGCATAGGCACAATGTCAGACAAGAACTCCGTGTTCTTCAATCCAATCTCACCAAACATCCTGAAATAAGAAGAAAAAAACAAAGAGGTCCACCTCAAACTTCAATTCCATGCGCCAACGAAAAAACATAAAAGCTTTAGAGTGTGTTTGGATTAAAGGTCAAAATAATGAAATTCATTTTGGCTGCTGCAGTCAAACCCAATTTCACAAAACCATAAGTCTGGTTATTGCTATAGATAAAATTAATTTTATCTCGGAACATCCGTTAGACGAAGTGACAACCAGTAGCATTTACATGAGGTTGAAAATTTTAGCCTATGCTTTGCAGAAAACTTGGCATTGAGATAAAAAAAACCTCATTTCCTCTACACTCAATTTTAGGCAAAGTTGGAAATCAATTTGGCCAACGCCCATCCAAACACAGACGGAGAATGGCGAAGAGAGAAAGGGAAAAGATGTACTCGGTGATAAATTTGCGCACGGGACCGAAGCGATCCGAGTGGAAGAGGAAGAGTGAGGGTAGGAACTCGGTGAGGAGGACGGGGTCTTCGGGGGGAAGTTCGTGGCGCAGTTGGCGCAGGGATTCGAGCTTGGAGGGGATGTCACTGGCCAACTTGGCAGCGTTGACGAGACTCGCAAGCTTTTCGCGCGAAGTGACCGCCATGGACATGGTTTTTCCGACCATGGCTCCGAGAGAAGAGGAGGAGAAGGAGCGAGAAGAGGCTAGTTTGGGAGAATTTGCATGGAAATCTAGAGGGCGAAGGGATCAGTGTCGTTTGTTAGTTCTAGGGTTTGGGTCGAAGAAGAGGGAGAAGGGGTGTTTGAAAATGGTGCTGCAAGGAATGGATGAATTTTCTTGATATTAATTTAATTATTAAAAAACTATAATAAGATATCCCTACTAATTTAGAATTAAAAAGCTGAAATTAAATTAAATAATTATAAAGATAATTAGTTATATATCTCATATAAAAAAACAATTGTATTTCAGCATAATTTAAAAAATGAAATAAATTAAAAAAAAAATATGTTATATACTATTAGAGAACACAACACTCATACTGACCTGGATACTGCGATACATGTAATCTAGAAAATATAGGACATGACACATATCTATATATTATATAATAATGAATTATATAAATTAACAATAAAGATTTATACATGTATGTTTCAATTTAAATTGTAGCATAAAGATGTTTCTCATTACTTGTGCAAAGAATTTGTTTCTTATTTTTGTAATCATAATAAAAATTTATACAAATAAATTTGAATTTTAAAAAATTTATTTA